>Ga0209810_1000094_pt1 | contig 275200 bp, 276 predicted proteins | sample Coa_R1_7_FD_187159 | JGI IMG/M metagenome (GOLD analysis project Ga0209810, IMG submission 187159) | Surface soil microbial communities from Centralia Pennsylvania, which are recovering from an underground coalmine fire - Coalmine... | ecosystem: Environmental > Terrestrial > Soil >...
GGATGTGGTGCTGCCGACCCGTGAGGGCCTCGAGCTGCGCAAGCGGTGCGTCAGCCGCCCCACTGAGCACCAGGCCATTCTCCTGCAGCGGCTCGGGCTCAGCCTGCCGACCCACCTGGAGGCGGTCTGTTTGTAGTGAAGACCGGACCCCATTTTCCTTGAAAACTGGGGGGTTTTACCCCTCAATTGCGGAAGTTGGGCTAGAGCCCCTCCTCCCTCTTCACCTCCACCCGCCCGGCCCTCGGGCAGCCGGATGACACCGAGGTGACACGCTGGTGACAAGACGATGACATGAAACTCCTCCGGCGCACCCCGTCGCTAGAGGAAATAGATGTGCGCGATGACGCGTCACTTCTCTGTGAGAGCACTCAACGCGACCTCACAGGGGACCATGAGGCCTCTCACTGTCGCTCCCAGGCCGCCGCCTCGTCCAAGTGCCGCGATGACCGGGCATCTCATTACACCAGTCCCAGGAAAGGAGAGAAGACCACCCATGAAGCGCCTGGCCACACTTCTCATCCTCGCCGGCCTCGCGGTCAGCCTTGGAGCACCGGCCTTCGCCCAAGGCGGGAGCGGCGGGGGAGCGGCCCCCTACACGCCTCCGCACATCTCCACCTGCCCCCAGTGGACCACCGACACCGGTGGGTGCCCGGACTACGGCAACAACCTCAACCAGTAACCGGGCGCAGCCGTGCCGGGGAGGAGCCTCCCCCCTCCCCGGCACGGGCCTCTCTACGGGCGATCTCCCGGCCCCTCAGGGACCCGGATCCCCACGGCCCGGGCCACCCGCAGGATGGCCGAGAGGCTCCTGTCGATGTCGTCCTCCGTCGTGGCCCACGAAGAGACGCTGAGACGCATGGCGGCGCGGCCGCGCCAGACGGTCCCTCCGCACCAGCACGTGCCGTCCTCCTGGACGCCGGCAGTGACCCGGTGAGTGACCTCGTCGCTCCCGAAGGAGACAAGCACCTGGTTGAGCACCACCTCGTTGAGGATCTCGTAGCCGGCCTCGCGCAGGCCCCGGGCCAAACGCGCGGCGTGCTGGCAGGAGCGCTCGACGAGATCGGCGAGCCCGGACCGCCCGAGGGCGCGCAGCGCGGCCCAGACCTCGACCCCCCGGGCCCGGCGCGACATGTCGGGCGTGTAGTGGTACGGCTCCCGCTGCCCGCTCTCCGCGAGGTAGGCCGCGGAGGCGGTCATGGCCCTGCGGAGGTGCTCCGGATGGCGGACGAGCGCGACGCCGCTGTCGTAGGGGACGTTCAGCCACTTGTGGGCGTCGAGGGCCCAGGAATCCGCCTCCCCGGCACCCTGGGTCAGGTGCGACCGGGAGGGAGCTGCGGCGGCCCACAGCCCGAACGCGCCGTCCACGTGGACCCAGGCCCCGGAGGCGTGCGCAGCGGCGCAGATGTCCTCGAGAGGGTCGAACGCGCCGCTGTTGACGTTTCCCGCCTGGGCGCAGACGATTGCCGGGCCGGCTACCGGCGGGAGGGCGTCGGCCCGCATGCGTCCCTGCCCGTCCGCCGGGACGCGGACGACCCGGTCGCGGCCGAGGCCGAGCATAGCCAAGGCCTTGAGGAGGCTGACGTGCGCCTCCTCGCCCACCACCACCGTGATGGGGGGTGCGCCGTAGAGGCCCGACGCCTCCACATCCCAGCCGGCCGACGCCAGGACCGCATGCCGGGCGGCCGCCAGCGCCGTGAAGTTGGCCATCGTGGCGCCGGTGACGAATCCGCCCCCGGTCCCGGCGGGTAGCGACAGCAGCTCGCGCAGCCATTCGAGAGCGCTCTCCTCCAGGGCAGCCGCTACCGGGGACGTGACCACGAGGCCCGCATTTTGGTCCCACGCGCCGGCCAGCCAGTTGGCCGCCAGGGCGACGGGCAGGGAACCGCCGATGACGAAGCCGAAGTACCGCCCTCCCGCGGACGCGACGGTCGCGGGGGAACCGACCTCGTCCAGCACCGCCAGGACCGCCAGAGGATCCGTGGGCTCCTCCGGGAGCGGCCCCCCAAGCGCCTCCAGGCGGTCGAGCTGTGCCCGCAGGGGGAAGACGCGCCTCTCGCCGATGCCGTGAAGGTAGCGGATGGCTCTCTGGGCAGCAGCCTGCAGGACCTCGCTCATGCCGGACATCCCCGTCCCTCCTCGCCAGAGTCCCCTGACGCCGAGACATCCTCCGACCCGCCTGTGGTGCGAGGGCGTCCCGACCGAGGCCCGCCGCCCGTGCCACACCCCGTTCCCGGCCCCGCACCTCCACTCCTGCACCCCGGCGGCGCGGCGCCTCGCCCCCCTCCCCTGCCAGGCTCCAACACCCCCTCAGCCACCTTGCCAGGGGGGCTGGGCGATCCCCCCCGAAACGCCCCGCAGGGCAATGCTCGTGACGATCGGCGAGTTCGGGAACGCGGTGCGACAGTTGCAGTACACGACCTACATGCAGGTGGCCGCCAGCAACTGGCTCGCGGGAGAGGAGTCCATCGCGTCGCTCGGCGGCCAGACGGTCCTCCGAAGCCCCACAACGGGCGAGTTCTCCATGGGCCCCCAGGGCTCCCGGTACTGCTGCGTCGACCCGGCGGGCCACACCTTCGTCACCACCGACGACCGCCGGGGCACAGGGCTCTCCTGCCAGACGCGCCTCACCCTGGACGCTCGCGGCCGCGGTGCGTCCTCGGGAGGACCGCGAGCACGCTGCTCGCCAAGCCCCGGGGGCACAGGAGGACGACGGCGATGAGCAGGCCCCCCAGGACCATCCGGTAGAACTGCCACCGCCCGGCGATCTCCGCGAGGGCGACAAACGCCCAGGCCCCGACGATGGGGCCGGCCAGCCGCTCCGTCCCGCCGAGGACGGTCGCGAGGACGAGCTCCAGGGACCACGTCCAGTGCACCTGCTCGGGCGTCACCTGTCTCGCGATCTGGCCGAAGAGGCCTCCCGCGAGACCTGCGAGGACGCCTGATCCGACGACGGCGTACCACCGGTAGAGGCGCACCGGGATGCCGAGGAACAGGGCGCGGGTCTCGTTGAGGCCCAAAGCCCGGAGCGCCAACCCCCAGGGGGAGCGCCCGATCTGCCAGAGCGCCGCGGCGGTCCCGGTGAAACAGGCCAGCACGACGTAGTAGAGCATCCGGTCGAAGGCGGCGGAGGGAAGGGCCATCCCGAACAGGGGGAGTGCCGGGATGTAGAGTCCCCCCTCGCCCTCCAGGAAAAGGCCTGCGCCGACGCCGCCGAACGGTCTGAAGGCCAGGCCGCTGACGAACACGGCGTGGACCAGCTCCCCCAGCACCAGGGTCAGGATCGAGAAGTACATGCGGGAAGTCCTCACGCACACGAGGCCGAACGCCGCGGCGACGACCCCCGACGCGAGGACGCCGCACGCGAGGTAGACCTCCAGGGTCACGGGGGTCCGGGAGAAGGTGTAGAGGAAGCCTCCGGCGTAGGCCCCGAGGCCGAAGAACGCAGCGTGGCCGAGCGAGAGGAGGCCGGTGGTGAGGAGCATGGCCAAGCCCAGACACGCAATGGATAAGGCGAGGGCCGAGGCGAGCACGGTGACGAAGTAGGGAGGGACCAGAAGCGGCAGGCACGCCAGGACCGCCACCGCGCAGGAAGCCCACAGCACCCCGGCGCGCACGACGTCCTACCGCCCAGCCCAGCGGACGGCCCGGGCCGGGGAACCGCTCCGCGCGCACCGAGCGGCGACGGGCTCCCTCCGCAGGGCGACTCCCGCATGCCCGCACGGTCCCTTCGGGGTCCGGCCCCCCGGTGCCATGGGCCGAGACCCGAGGTCGAGCGTCACCGGGGGGAGCGGAGGTACCCGGCCATGAGGGCGTCGGCGGTCCGGATCGCGAGGGCCACCATCGTCAGCGTGGGGTTGACGCCGGCCGGTCCGACGAACAGAGCCCCCCCTGCCACGAACAGGTTCTGGCAGCCGTGGACCGCCCCCAGGGAGTCCGCGACGCTGTCGCGCCGGTCCCGGCCCATGCGGCAGGTGCCCATGTGGTGTCCCCCCGAGTAGAAGCTCTCCACCGGCTCGAGCACGGCGTCTTCGGCCCCCGTCGCGCGGGCGATCCGCTCGAACAGCGTCCTCCCGAACCTGTAGGTCTCCTCGTCGAAGTCGGTCAGCTCGTAGTGGACGTGGGCGTAGGGATCCCCGAAGCGGTCGCGCGTGCTGCCCAAGGTCACGAAGCGCCCCGGGCTCGGGGCGGTCTCGGCGTGCAGGGTGAGCATCCTCTGGTACCGTGTCGGACCCAGGAGCGCCAGGACGTCCGCCCCCGATGCCGCCTCCTCGGGAGGATGGGGCGGAGGCGGCACGATGTTCGCCGAGAACTCCACTTTGATGCCCCCGTGCCTGCCCCGGCCGGGAGGGTCCAGGAACTGGTGGCTCTGTCCCGTGAAGCGCCCGATGCGGCCGGGGTACATGGGCTCGCGGTACGTGAGCCGGCCCGTCCACAGGTGGTGGAACGTGAGGTGCCGGCCCACGTGGTCGCTGAGGGGAATGCCGTCGGGGTGGCGGTCCCGCGACGAGAGCAGGAGGAGCCGGGCGGTCTCGATGGCGCCGCCCGCGAGGACGACCAGGCGCGCCGAGTGCTCCTCTTCGCGGTCGCCGTTCCCGGGCCGCGTGAGGAGCGCGACGACGCGGCCCCGGGGGTCGGCGACGAGACGCCGGACGGACGTCCGGACGTAGAGCCGGCAGCGCCCCGTGCCCAGCGCGAGGCGCAGGTGCTCGTTGGGCGAGTAGCGGGCGCCGATGGGGCACACGTCGCAGGCCCCGAAGTTCTGGCAGGCCGGGCGGTCGCCGAAGTCGAGCCGGGTGGCCGCCTGCGGCGTCGTGTGGAGGACGATGCCGCGTGACCCGAGACGCTCGGCCAGGATCCGGTCCTCGTAGCTCAGGGGAAAGGGGGGGAGCGGGTAAGGCTGCGACCGGGGCGGGGCGAAGGGGTTGTCGTCGTCGGTGCCTGAGACCCCGAGCAACGCCTCCGCCCGGCCGTAGTAGGGTTCCAACTCACGGTAGGTCACCGGCCAGTCCTCCCCGAAGCCGTAGAGGGTCCTGGTCGCGAAGTCCTGAGGCCGCATCCGGAGCGTGATCGCCCCCCAGTGGGTCGCCGCCCCGCCGACGATCATGTGCCGTTCGTGGTCCAGATCACGGCGGTAGCTGCCCGACAGCTCGAGGCCCTGGAGGTCGCCGGGGACCGCGTAGGCGGGGTTCTCGTAGCCGTACAGGACGCGCTCGCGGAACTGCGGCGTGTGGGGGTACGGGTACTCTGGACCCTTCTCGAAGACGTCCACCTCGTACCCGTGGGTCGTCAGCACGTAGGCGATGGCCGTCCCCACGATCCCGGAGCCGACGATGCACACCGCCGGGTCCCGCATCGACCTCACCGGTGGGGAGCGACGGGCCGGGGGGCCTGCTGGTAGCGCAGGAGTCCCTGCGGCACGCCCGGCCACCCGTCGTAGCCGAGGAGCACCCAGGCGTCGGTCCGGGCGAAGAGCGCGAGGGCCTCCTGGAGGATGTAGCGCTCGTACCGTGCCCACGGGAGTCCCCCCAGGAGGAGCCGGCCCCACCTCGACCGTGCCCGTGCCTGCAGTCGGGAGAGGACGTCCCGTTGGACCCCTGGGGGACAGGCGGGGAACGGACGGCCCGCAAGACGCCGGGCGTCCCGGTCCACCGCCCTGTGGAACTCCGTGTAGACCGCCCGGTACCCCCGGAGGTGAGACGCCCGCCACTGGAAGTAAGCGGCGTAGTGAGATGTCTCGACGGGCTCTCCGATGACGGCCCGGCTGGATGCGACCAGCGTGGCGAGGACCGCCGGGTCAAGGGGGCCGGGCGGTGCATCCGGGAGCCCCCCTGCCTGTTCTGGGACGGCGAGCTCCCTGAGGATGCGCCGGATCTCCCCTGCGGCCGTCCCCAGGGCCGCGAGGGCTGCGGTTAGGACGACGAGAAAACGTCGGCGCGACATGGGCGTCGAGCACCTCTACGTCTAGACTACGGAGCGAGCGCGGAGGCTCCCTCTTGGCGCGAGCGCCCTCCTCGGGAGGCAGGACGATGCGTGGCGTCCGGATCACCCGTCGGCGTCTTGTGGCTTCGGCCCCGGGCCTCCTGTCCTCGTTCCTCGTGGCCGTGTCCGTGCCCCTCGAGGGGGCGGCCCCCCGGGGCTGTGGATCTCGAAGGCCCCCCTCCCGGTGGCCCGGGCCGAAGTCAGGGTGGCGGCCGTGATCGGGAAGGTCTACGTCCTCGGCGGGTCCGCCAACGGCCGGGTGGACCAGCCTCTCGTCCACGAGGACGACCCGGCGCGGGACGCCTGGCGGGAACGGGCGCCCCTGCCCCGAGGGCTCAACCGCGTCGCGGCGGCCGGCTTCGGACAGCGGCTCTACGCCTTCGGAGGGTCCGTCCAGCAGAACCGCGGACGCCGTGCCAGACGCCTTCGCGTACGACCCTGCGGAGGACCGGTGGTGCCCGATCGCTCCCCTCCCCCACACGGTCGGGGCCGCCCCGGCCGTCGTCCTCGGCGACCTCATCCACGTGGTGGGGGGACGGGACACGGCCAGCGTGGGGGTCCACCAAGTCTATCAGCCCCAGGCCGACAGGTGGACCGAGCGCGCACCTCTCTCGTAGGGTCGGGACCACATGGGCGCCGTGGCGCTCGCGGGCCGTCTCCACGCCGTCGGCGGCCGCCTCACGACCTTCCAGTTCAACGTGGCCTCCTACGCCGTGTACGACCCGACGGCGGATAGGTGGGCCCCGCTCCCGACCCCGCGGAGCGGAATCGCCGCAGCCGTGCTGGACGGGTGGATCTTCGTCGTGGGCGGCGTCTTCGCCCACAACGACGCGGACGACCCCGAGGCCGACACCTGGGTCGCGATGGCCCCGATGCGGACGCCGCGTCGCGGCACGGGGGCCGCCTCCCTGGGGGGCCCTCTACGTCCCGGGGGCGGTCTCGTCACCGGAGGGAGCCGCCCGTCCACCGCACACGAGACCTTCGTGCTGGCGTCGGGCCCAGGCCCCCGCCGCCTTCCCGGACGCGCCGTCTCTCGCCCCCACCGGGCAGTCCGACAGGCCACCGGGACCTCTCGGTCGAAGAAGGAGACAGCGCATCTGCGAAGGGAGGACACATGACCGAGACCGCCGAGCGTGTGCTCGACGTGATCCGGACGCGGCGGAGCGTCCCGAGGACGAAGCAGGATCCGATCCCGCGGGAGGTGGTCCAGCGCCTCCTGGACGCGGCCGTCTGGGTCCCGAACCACCGGCTCACCGAGCCGTGGCAGTTCTTCGTGCTGGACGGCCCGTCGAGGCAGCGCTTCGCGGAGATCCGCAGGGAGTGGAGGCGCCGCCAGCTCCCCGATCCGGACGCCCCGGGTGTCGCGGCGGCCCTCGCCAAGGTCTACGAGGAGACGCTCGCCACACCCGTCATCATCGTCGTCACAGCGCACCTGTCCGAGGACCCGGACCGGCGCGAGGAGGACGCGTGGGCGACCTTCGGCGCGGCCTATGCCTTCATGCTGGCCGCGTGGGCCCACGGCATCGGCACCTACTTCCGCACGGGCGGAGTGCGAGACGACCCTGCGCTCCGGCGGATGCTGGGCCTCCCTCCGGACCGCCGGATCATCGGGGTCCTCTACGCGGGCTACCCGGCCGAGGTGCCCCAGAGGCGGCGCACGCCGGCCTCGGAGAAGACGGTCTGGCTCGATCCGCCCCCCGAGGCGCAGGGGGCGCCTCAGAGCGGCTCGTAGGGGGCCTCATCTCCCGGGGACGGGACGCCCGGGCCGGCTGTCGTCCTGGGACGGAGCAGGACGCGCGAGAGGGTGATGGGAATCCCGGGAGCGGACCTGGTCTGGCCGTCCGGGAGCCACCCTGAGAACCAGCGAGAAAGGACCGGTGCCCATGAGCCTTCGACCCTCGCTCCGTGACCGCCGGGTCCTCCGGGACGTGGCCCTCGGCAGGAAACCCGCCGACCTCGTGGTGCGGGGTGCGCGGCTCCTGAACGTGTACACCTCGGAGCTCCTCCCCGGCTACGACGTGGCTGTCGCGGGCAGGTGGATCGCCTTCGTCGGGCCCGACGCCTCCTTCGCCATCGGGAAGCGCACCGAGGTCGTGGAGGCGGAGGGACGCGTCCTGACGCCCGGCCTCATCGACGGCCACACCCACGTGGCGAGCCGCTACGGGCCCGAAGAGTTTATCCGGTACGCGGCCCCCGGGGGCACGACCACGGTCATCACCGAGCTCACCGAGCTCGCCTCGGTGCTGGGCGAGGCGGGGATCACGGCGATGCTGGAGGCCCTGGCGGACCAGCCGATCGCCTTCTTCGCCACGGTCCCTCCCCTTGCGGCCGTGGCCCCGTTCATGGAGCAGGTGGCCCCGCCTCCCGCGCGGTACCGGAAGCTCCTGGGCCGGGACGACGTGGTGGGCCTGGGCGAAATCTACTGGGGCAACCTCGTGCTGCGCGAGGACGCACGCCTCGAGACGCTCATCCGGGAGGCCGAGCGGGCCGGGAAGACCGTGGAAGGGCATGCGGCGGGAGCCCGCGGGCAGCGCCTCGCCGCCTACGCCGCCTCGGGCATCACCAGCTGCCACGAACCGATCACCGCCGAGGAGGCCCTCGAGAGGCTCCGCCTGGGGCTCCACTGGATGGCGCGCCACGGGGAGATCCGCCGGGACCTGGACGCCTTCGCGTCCCTGTGGCGCGACAGGACGATCGACTGGCGGCGCGTGATCATGGCCACCGACTCCGTCGGGCCCGCCCGGCTGCTCCGCGAGGGATACCTGGACCACGTAGTCCGGCGCGCCGTCGCCCTCGGGCTCGACCCCATAAAGGCCGTCCAGGCCACCACCCTGAATGTGGCCGAGCACTTCCGGCTGGACCACCTCGTCGGAGGCATCGCGCCCGGCCGGTGGGCGGACATGGTCCTCGTCGACGACCTCCCCACCTTCCGGCCGTGGCGGGTCTACAGCCGGGGGCGGCTCGTGGCCCAGGAGGGCCGGCTGGTCGTGCAGCCCCGGCCCGTCACGTTCCCGGAAGAGGCCTACCGCTCGGTGCGCCGTCCCCGCCGCCTCCTCCCCGAGGACTTCCGGGTCCCGGCCCCGCAGGAGGAGGGCCGCGCCCGGGTCCGCGTGATCGAGATGGTCACCCACCTGGTCACGCGGGAGGGCGAGGCGGTGCTGCCCGTCACGGGGGGCGAGGTCCGCCCGGACCCCGAGAGCGACGTGGCGAAGGCGGCGGCCCTGGAGAGGTCCGGACGGTCCGGCGAGACCTTCGTCGGGTTCGTGCGGGGCTTCGGCCTCCGGAGAGGTGCCGTGGCCACCACGATGGCCTGGGACTCCCAGTGCCTCGTGGTGGTCGGGGCGGACGAGCGGGACATGGCGGCGGCCGCCAACCGGCTCCTCGACACCCAGGGAGGAGCGGCCGTGGTGGCCGACGGGGACATCCTGGCGGAGTTTCGAGCGCCCATCGGCGGCCTCATGAGCCCCGCGCCCCTCTCGGAGATCGTGGCAGCCCTCGAGCAGGTGGAGGAAGCCCTTCGGCAGCTGGGGAGCCGGCTGGAGGACCCGCTCCTCGGGGCGGACGTGTTGACCACCGCCGCGATCCCGCACCTGCGCCTCTCGGAGCGCGGATACGTCCGGCTGCGGGACGGACAGCTCCTCGGCGCCCTCGTGGACTCAGGGGGAGAGCCGCCCCCCACGTCATGAGCCTCGCGCTGTGGAGCCTGCGCCCGGTCGCCACCGTACACCCGGCGCCGGACACTATATCAGGGGGCGTGTCGATCTCCCTGGCCCGGGCCGCGTCGGCCAGGGAGCGGTTGCGCGTCCCCGCCCGCACCCGGCCCTCAGAGCGAGTGGCAGGTAGGCGGCACCGGAGACCCCAAGCCCCTCCAGCTCCGGGCCGTCGCGCGGTCCCCGCTCCCACGCCTCGAACACGAAGGCCTGCAGGGCATCGATGGCGGCGAGTCCAGAGTCTCGCCCGAGCCGTCCCCGCGGGACTGACCCCGCAAGACAGTGCCAGCCCTCGTCCCAGCAGATCGGGGGATCACGAGCGCACAACCGGGCTTTGCGGTAGCGCGGTCCCTCAGGCCCAGCGTCCGGGCCGGGTCCCGACGAGTCGACACCCCGGAGGCAGACGTTAACGGCACAACGGCATACCGTCGGAGTTCGATCCTGGGAAGGGCGTGGGTGCTCAGGGTCTTGAGGAGGTGCGTCCTGCCTTGGGGGTGACTGATCCGTGAAGAGGAGGGAGGGCCCCACCTCCACGCCATCGCTCCAGCGAGATGGGAAAGCCAGGCCAGGAGACGCAGGACACCCCGGATCTCAGGGCTCAGGACCCAGGACCTGGGGAGAGCCTGTAGAGGGACGCCTGCCCCGGTCGGCCGGAGGTGCCGGACCTGCAGGCCTCAAGCGGCGAGGCGTCTACTCCTCCTCCTCCCGAACACAGATCTGGGGAGCGCGCGACCTCACTCGCAGCTGAAACACGTCGGGCCGGTTGTAGTGGCCGGCGAAATCGTGGCGGACCTTCTCTGCCACGCACTCGCGGAGGTCGACGTCCGCCCACAGGATGTCCTCCTCGGGCCCCAGGGGACCGGCCACCACACGGCCGCTGGGACCGACGATGCAGGACCCCCCGCTCGCCCGATCGTCCCACAGACTCTCGCGGTCCTCCTCGGTGTACAGGAGCACCTCTCGCATCTCCTCCGACATGGCACCGCAGCAGTTGAGCACGAAGGCCTTCGACATGAGCGCCAGGGCCCTCCCCGCCACCAGGGCGCGCTCGGGGCAGGTCATCCCCCGCTTGGGAAACCGGTTGGGCCAGCTCACGACCAGGATGTGAGGGTATTCGGACACGAGGGCGAAGACGGCCAGGGGGTTGGAGCTCTCCCCGCAGATCAGGCCCCCGATCCGTCCGAACGCGGTCGGGTAGGTCCGCAGCGTGTCCCCGTGCCCGCCCGTGTGCACGAGCCGCTCGCCCACCGTGGGCGTCAGCTTCTGGTGTTTCCCGAGGATGGTCCCCTCCGGACCGATGAAGAGCTGGGTGTTGTAGAGGGTCCCGAACGTCCCGGGCCGGCGTTCACACACGCCCATGACCACGTACACGCCGGCCTCCCGGGCCGCCTGGCAGAGGGCGTCGGTCGTCGGACTGGGGACCTCCACCGCATTCAGAAAGAGGCGGGTGGCCAGAGCGCCGCTCGTCGGCGCCGTGGCGGGATGGAAGTGGTACCAGAGGGGATGGCCCGGGATGAATCCCTCCGGGAATCCCACCAGCTCCGCACCCATCCGGCCGGCGTCGCGAATGAGTCGGCACGCCTTCTCGGTGGTGGCGTCCCGGTCCAGGAAGACCGGGGCCGCCTGGACCGCGGCGACCCGCACCCGCGGGACGTGGTCCCCGGGTTCACGCACCTGGCTGGAGGATTCCTGCTGGCGCACAGCGGGCTGGAGTGCCATGGGAATCGCCACCTCTCTGGACGGGACTCGTCCCGTCATGTTCTCGGGGCCGGGCCCTCGCTCCTGGTCGCTCCGCGCGCACGGACGCGTCCCGGGGAGGTCCTCCCGCGATCCCCACGAGGGAACGACTCCCCCGGACCCTCCGCGATCCCGAGGGCATCCACCGGGTCCGTTCCGCCCCCCTGTGCTGGACGCCCCCGGGTCGGGGACGGCCACGCACGGTCCTCTTACGACATGAACAGCCCGCCATTCACGTCCAGGGTCGCCCCTGAGATGTACGCGGCCTCGTCGGAGGCGAGGAAGAGGATGGCCGCGGCGACCTCCTCCGGCCGGGCCAGGCGGCCGAGGGGAATGTCCGCGAGGAGACGGGCCCGCGCCGGCGCGGGCTGCCGCGCCCACTTCCGCGCGATGCGGTCGACCAGGGTCATGCCGGGGGCGACCGTGTTCACCGTGATCCCGTGGCGCCCCAGCTCGCGGGCGAGCTGCCGCGTCAACCCGAGCATGCCCGCCTTCGAGCTCGCGTACTGGGCCCCAGACAGCCGGCTGACGCTCCTCCCCGCGAGCGACGACACGTTGATGATGCGCCCGGATCCCTGGCGCTCCATGACGGACGCGACGGCCCGGGAGCACAGGAAGGCGCTCCGCAGGTTCGCGGCGAGCACCCGGTCCCAGTCCGCATCGGTGATCTCCCCCACCCTGCGCAGGTCCGAGCCCTGGCCCGCATTGTTGACCAGGACGTCGACCCGCCCGAACCGGCGGACCGCCGTCCGGACGAGCCGCTCGGCGACCGCGGTCCGGCTCACGTCGCCCGCCACCCCGAGCGGCGGGGCGCCTACCCCGGCGAGAGCGCGCTGCGCCCTCGCGAGACGGCGCTCGTCCCGGCCGTTGAGCACGACCCGGGCTCCCTCCCGGGCGAAGGCGATCGCGGTGGCCAGCCCGATGCCCGCGGTGGAGCCTGTGACGATGACGACGCGGTCCGTGAAACGCCCGTTCACCGCGGGCGAGCCCGCCGTGTGGGGAGAGGTTCCCTCACGGGGACGCAGCAGCGGCCACGACAGGATTCCGGAGCACCCCGATGCGCTCGATCTCCACTTCGACAAGGTCTCCTGGACGCAGCCAGAAGGGCTCCGGGTCCGGCCTCCCGAGCGCCACCCCGGCGGGCGTCCCGGTGAGGATCACGTCTCCCGGCAGGAGCCTGAGCTTCGACCAGTGGGCGAGGATCTCGCGCACGGGAAACAGCATCTCGGCGGTCGTGGCGTGCTGGCGGAGCTCCCCGTTCACGCGCAGCGAGAGGCTGAGCTCCTGCGGGTCGGGGATCTCGTCCCGCGTGACGAGCCAGGGTCCCAGGGGGCAGAAGGTGGGGAAGTTCTTGCCCATGAGAGGGCTGCGCCCACGGCGGCGCTCGCTTGCCTGCCAGTCGCGGGCGCTCACGTCGTTGGCGATGGTGTAGCCCGCGACGTAGCCGAGGGCCTCCTCCAAAGACACGTTGTGCGCCACCGCTCCCACCACGACCGCGAGCTCGCCCTCGTAGTCCATCTGGCGGACGTCGGGCCAGGCGACGACGGGGTCCTCCGGCCCGACGATGGTGCTGGCCAGCTTCACAAAGCCTTCGGGGTACGGGGGGCGGGGGGCGGCCGATGACACCTCCTCCCGGTGCTCCGCGTAATTGAGACCCACCGCGAGGATCTTCCCCGGGGCCGTGAGCGGGGCGAGCAGCCGGACCTCCCCAAGGGGCAGGAGGCGGCGCGGGGCCCTGGCGCACTCGCGGGCCAGGGCGAGACCCTCCTCGCCGCTCCGGAGGAAGGCGAGCATGTCCCGCGCCCACTCCTCGTCGCCCGCCGCGTCCGCCAGGTCCGCGAGGGCCCCCTCCCCCGCGAGCACCCCGAGACGCACGTCGGTGGACCCCCTGACCGAAAAGGACGCGATCTTCACCGGCGGATGGACGTCTGGCGGTTCACGAGGAGCACCTGGCCGTGCTGGTTGCTGATCACGATCTTCATGCGGATGAACACCATCGGCCCGCTGCGGCCGTTCTTCTGGTAGATGTCCTCGATCATGCTGTGGGCGCGCAGCCGGTCGCCCGGCCGGGCCAGGGCGAGGAACTCCACGTCGTTCCCCCCGTTGAGGACCCGCTGGAGCGGGACCGGCGGCTCCGGCAGGCCGAACCGGGGCATGAAGGACCCGCCGTGGCAGTGGGGATTGTGGCGGGCCTCGTCCAGCGGGTCGGGCGTGTTGGGCGGGAACCGGAAGCCGTACATCGGGTACATGGGCGGCGCGACGACGCCGCCGTAGCGGGTCGTCCGGGCGTACTCCTCGTCCCAGTAGACCGGATCCGGGTCCATCACCGCCTGTACGAACCGCCTGATGGCCCCCCGTTCGACCTCGTCCCACGCCTCCATCTCGGCCCGGGCCCCGATGAGCGCCCTGATCTCCGGGGTGATGTAATCAGGGTGCGCCTGTGACTCTCCCATCGCCGTCGACCTCACGCCTTGAATTTCCTCGCCTCGCCGAGGATGGCCTTGAAATTGAAGTCGTTCATCGCGGCGACGAACTGCCGCGTGAAGTACGCGTCAGCCGGCAGCGCCTGCTTCAGCTGCTTGCCGCTGTACAAGAGATCCCGCATCGAGGCGATCATCGCATCGGTGGCGTCCCCGAGAGGCTCGATGCGCTGCATGACGCGCTGCCGGAAGCGCATGAACGGGACGCGGGCCCGAAGCAGGGCCACCCCGAGGCGGACGGCGTCCGCGTCGCTCATGCCCGTGGGTCTCGTGGCGGGATAGACCTTGTAGTGTAGCTTCGTCAGCTCCGCGGGGTCCGCCCCCGCCATGAAGACGAGCGACTTGGCCTGGGCCCGTGCCATGGCCGTCACCAGCTCCGGAGTGTCCTGGATGGTCCGCGTGAGCACGTTGCTGGTGTGGGTGAAGCCGATGGAGGGCAGGGGCGGGGGCCGCAGGAAGCGGAACTGGGCCCCCAGGAACTCGAAGGAGGCGTAGATGGAGTCCCAGAGGGCCAGCGCCTGGACCCGCCCGCGGCGCAGGGCGTCGAGCGCGGGCACGCCCGTGCCGACGGCGAGGAGCTCAACGTCCTTGCCCGGGGTCCACCCCTGGCGCTGCGCCACGGCGTGCATGACGAGGTCGGGCGCCCCGCCCACCGCGTTCACGCCTATGGTCTTGCCCCGCAGCTGCTCCACGGACGTGATCGGGCTGTCCTTCAAGACGGCGATGGACACGAAGTAGTCGGGGATCTGGCAGATGAAGCCTTTGACCGGAGCCCCCTTGTCCACGGCCTCGAACAGCCCGGCGGTGCCGTGGGACGAGAAGTGGGCCTGGCCGCTCGTGAGCAGGTTGACGGCGGCCGACGCCCCGTTCACCGTCTGGACGTCCACCTCGATGCCCTCTTCCCTGTAGTACCCCAATGCCTGCGGGATCGCGCCGAAGAAGGCCGTGGTCACGTCCAGAGTAGGCACGCCGTACACGAGGACGACCCGCTTGGACGGGCTCCCTGCAGCGGCTGCGCCCGAAGGCCATGCTGCCAGGCAACCCAGGCGCCCGCCCACCACGCCCCCGAGGATCGCACCGGCCGCCTGGATGATCTTCCTCCGCCTCAGACGAGGTTGCCGCACTCCTCTCCCCTCCCTCCCCTTCACGTCCGCGAGCCCCCGAGCTCCGACAGCGTGGCCCATCCGAGGAGCCGGCGGCGGAGTCCCTGGATCCCGTAGTGCAGCACGAGACCGGCACACGACAGAAGGGAAATTGTGGCGAAGACGCCGGCCGTATCGAGCTGGTTGCTCTCCTGCACGATCAGGTACCCCATGCCTCGGTTCGCCCCCAGGAACTCCGCCACGATGGTGGCCAGCATGGAGAAGATCACCGAGACGTTGGCGCCAGCCATGAGGAACGGCACGGCGTTGGGCAGCTTCACGTACCGGAAGATCTGCCAGCGTGACGCCCGGAACGACCGCAGGAGCGCGACCTGCTCCTGGTTCGCGGTGCCGAGCCCGTGCACGACGCTGAGGAAGATCGGGAAGAAGGCCGAGAAGGTCGCCAGCACGATCTTGGAGGCGATCCCGAACCCGAACCATACGATCACGATCGGGGCGAGCGCGATGCGGGGCATGGACTGGCCCGCCACCAGCAACGGGAGGACGGTCCGCTCCAAGAACGCGACCTCGCTGACCAGGGTTCCCAGCGCGACCCCCGTCAGGAGGGCTATCGCGAACCCGGCCAGCGTCGCGTACATCGTGTAGGCGAAGTGGAGGGGGTAGAGGTGCCGGCCCCGCCACAGGGCCGCGGCGATGTCGAGGGGGGACGGGATGTAGTAGGCGGGGACCTGGGTCACGAGCACCGCAACCTGCCAGAGGCCCAGGGCGACGACGGCGGCGCCGGCGCCTGCCGCCGTGGGGGACGCGAACACCCGCGGCCAGGCCACCGGGACGCGGACGGCCGGGGGGCGGAGAGGGTGCGGGACGCTCCCGGCCTTCATGAGATCACCGTCGAGCGCGTGGAGAGCAACGACCTGATGGCGTTGGCGAGCGCGCCGAACCGCCTGTCGCCGAGGAGGGAGAAGTCGCGGGGCCGCGGCAGGTCGATATCCAGCACCTCGAGGATGCGGCCGGGCCGGTGCGACATGACCACCACCCGGTCGCTCAGCAGCACCGCCTCCGGGATGTTGTGGGTGACGAACACGATGGCGCGGCCGCTCACCTCCCAGATCCGCAGCAACTCGGCATTCATCTCCTCGCGCGTCATCGCGTCCAGGGCGCCGAAGGGTTCGTCCATCACCAGGCAGGACGACTCGGCCACGAGGGCCCGGGCGATGGCGGCCCGCTGCTGCATCCCCCCCGACAGCTCCCGGGGGTAGGCCTGCTCGAATCCCTCGAGCCCGACCAGCCGGAGGAGCTCCCGGGCCCGGGCGACGTAGTGGGAGCGGGGCTGGAGCCCCAGGACGTCGATGGGGAGTGTGAGGTTGGCGAGGACCCGCCGCCAGGGGAGCAGCACCGGGCTCTGGAACACCACCGCGATCTCGCGGCTGGGACCGTCCAGGCGCCGCCCCCGGAGCCTGATCTCCCCCGAGCTGGGAGGGATGAGCCCGGCGATCATCATCAACAGGGTCGTCTTGCCGCAGCCGCTCGGGCCCACGAGGCTCACGAATTCCCGCTCCCGGATCGTGAGGCTCACGGGCTCGAGCGCCCTCACCTGGCCGCCGTCCAGCCGGCGGTAGGTCTTCTCCACCTCTCGGATCTCGATCACGGCTCCACCGGTGCCCGCAGCATCTCGCGAAGCTTGCCCTTCTGGACCCGGTTCGTCGCCCCCGTCCGGGGGAACGCGTCCACGAAGAGGAATCGCCGCGGCACCTTGAAGTCGGCCAGCCGGGCGCGGCAGTAGGCCTCCAGGTCGAGCGAGGTCACGGTCGCGCCGTGGCGGCGGATGACGAACGCCACCGGCACCTCCGCCAGGCGCGCGTCGGGGGCCGACACGACCGCCACCTCCGCCACCGCGGGGTGGCTCGCGAGCACCTCCTCGATCTCCATGGGGGAGACGTTCTCGCCCCCGACCCGGATGATGTCCTTGAGCCGGCTGAGGAACTTGATGAAGCCGTCCCGGAGGCGGACCCCCTGGTCGCCGGTGTGCAACCAGCCCTGGGGATCCAGGGCCCTCGCGGTCCCCTCCGGGTCCCGCACGTAACCCCGCATGACGTTCCACCCGCGGACCCAGAGCTCGCCGGGCTCGCCGTCGGGGAGGGGCCTCCCGGTCCCCGGATCCACCACCGCCACCTCGACCCCCTCGTGGGGGCGGCCGTCGGAGTCGTGGCGCATGTCGACCGGGTCGTCAGCCCGGCAGATCGCCACGTTCCCTCCGGTCTCCGTCAGCCCGTAGACCTCGCACATGCGCGTGTTCCACGCCCGCTCCAGCTCGGCCATCTCGGCCGCAGGCGCGCTGTACCACGCCCTGTCGAAAGCCCGCGCCCGGCGCACGTCCACGCGGGGGTCAGCCGCCAGGTCCCGGAGCGGCCCCACGAAGCCGTGGTACACCGTCACCCGCTCGCGGACGAGCGTTTCCCAGAATTCCTCGGGGTCGTACCGGGCCGTGGCGAACATCGTGGTCCCGGAGACGAGACACGTGAGGAGCCCATGCATGAACCCGCTGCAGTGGAAGAAGGGGGCGATGGTGGTGAAGCGCTCCCGCGGCCCGAGCTCCTGGCGCGCCGCCACGGCCCGCGCGAGCCGGATCAACCCGGCGTGGGTCAGCAGGACGCCCTTCGGGGCGGAGGTCGTCCCCGAGGTGGAGAGGATGGCGGCGACGCCGGCGAATGCCCCGCCGGCCGCCACCAGGTCCGCGGCCGGCGGAATCGGCGGCCGTTCCTCTGCGGTCTCGGTCTCCCAGTCCAGCAGGTGATCGTACCGCATGCCCGCCGGGGACCGCACCATCACCTGCGCGTCCCGGGCGGCCAGCACGGACGGGAGCCACTCCTCGACGAGGTGCCGGCCCCGGACTACGTCGTCCATGACCACGAGGGCCGGCTCGGTGAGGTCCAGGAGGTGGAGGACCTCCCGGGACGTCAGGCGCGTGCTGACCGCGACGAGGACGGCGCCCGCCCGGGCAACGCCGAAGGCCGCGACGGCCCAGTCCGTCGAGTTCGCCATGGCGAGGGCGACCCGGTCCCCGGGGCGGACGCCCCGCGCGGCCAGCAGGCGCCCCACCCGGTCGGCGCGCGCGCCAAGCTCCTCGAAGCTGAGCACCTCCCGACGCGGTCCCACGACGAGGAACTCCCGGGTCCCCCACCGGCGGGCGGCTGCGCGGGCGACGTCGTAGAGGGTCTCGCTCACGCCACGTGACGGCGCGTGCGGGGCAGCACGCCGCTGTGGAGGATCTTGCTCGGCAGCGGGTGCCCGACGATCTCCTCGGCAAGGGCGGCACAGGCCACCAGCTTCTCGAGATCAATGCCCGTCTCGATGCCGAGTTCCTCGCACAGGAACACCAGCTCCTCGCTACAGATGTTGCCGGCGGCCCCCCTGTGGCCCGCGAAGGGACACCCCCCGAGCCCCCCCACAGCGCTATCGAAGTAGTCGACCCCCTCGCAGAGGGCGGCGTAGGCGTTGGCGATGCCGAGGCCGCGCGTGTCGTGCAGGTGGAGGCCGATGCGGACGCCCGGCACCGCGTCGCGCACGGCGGCCACGGTCCTCCGGACCTGGCCGGGCGTCGCCCAGCCCATGGTATCGGCCAGGATCAGGGTGCGGAGCCGGTCCCCCGCCCCCGCGATCAGCTCGTCCAGCTCCCGGGCGAGCGCGAGCACCCGGTCCAGCGGGACGTCGCCCTCGTAGTTGCACCCAAAGGCCGCCATGATGCTCGCGTGTTCGATAGGAATCCCGAGGTCATGGTAAAGCCGCGCCATCGTGACCTGCATCGCCCGATCCTGCTCGAGCGTGCGGTTCTGGTTCCGGAGGGCGAAGGTCTCCGACGCTGTGAGCGTGAGCTTGCCCGTGATGTTGAGCCGGCCGGTCGCCCGGGCGCGGCGGAGGCCCACGTCGTTCAGGTACACGGCCGTGTAGCGCACCCCGTCCCGCGGCGTGATCCCAGCGACGACCGCCTCGGCGTCCGCCATCTGCGGGACCGCCTTCGGGCTGACGAAGGAGGTGACCTGGATGGTCTCCACGCCGGTCTCGGAGAGCGCGTCCACGAGCCGGATCTTGTCGGCGGTCGAGATCCTGTCGGGGTGCCCGATGCCCTCGAACTGGAAGCCCTCCCGGGGCCCGACCTCGACGACCGTGATGCGCGCCGGCAGACTCATCCCCCACCTCCTACCAGCTCACCGGGATGCGGCCCGGCGGGATGAAGGGGTACGGCACGGGGCGCCCCCCGTCTACGGGGACGACGCCGATCGCCTCCCCGCGGGTCGTGACGACCCCCGTCTGGTTGGACAGGTGGATCTCCAGCAGCACGTACCCCAGCCCCTCGTACTCCACCGCTTCGCGCACCGTGCCCCCGGCGATAATGGTGTTCCCCTGGGGATCCATCGCCCGGAACTCGAACCGGATCCGCCACAGCCAGCCCTCCGGGCCGAGGAGGTCCTTGACGTACTGGCACATCACCTGCTGCTTCCACGACCCGTTCACGAGCACGTCGGGAAGCCCGTCCACCCGGGTGGCGAAGGGGTGGTCGTAGTGGATCCGGTGCCAGTTCTCGGTCGCGGCGGACCACCGCATGATGTGGAGCGTCGTCATGGGTCCCTTACTCATGGAGGGGAGCACCTGGCCCGGCCGAAAGTCCACGAGCGTCCGTGGGTGCGACGATCCCGTCAACGCATGACCCGACGCCATCGCTCACCTCACCGCGTGGAATGGGCCTCCCGCTCCTCGGAGGGACGCGGCCTCCACCCGCCCGGGTCTCCCTCCCCGGGGTCCTCCAGGAGCGCGTCGACCTGGCCGGTCTCGACCAGATACTCCTCGAACGCCGCCAGGTGCTTGGACATCCGCCTGGCCGCCAGCTCCGGGTCGTGAGCCGCGAGGGCGTCCACGATCTTGGCATGGGCGTCCACGGCCTCGGCGATCTTGTCCCGGCTGTAGTAGAGGTGCACCGTGGTGTCGTAGAGGAACGACCGCAGCGCCTCCACGAGGACCTGGAGGACGGCGTTCCGGGTGGCCCGCACGACGCCCAGGTGGAAGACGAGGTTTTCCCTCGCGGCGGTCACCGAATCCGGCGACTGCCTGTGGCGCTCCACCGAGGCCCGAAGGGCCTCCAGTTCCTCCTGGGAGATCCTCTCGGCGGCCAGCCGGGCGCACAGCGCCTCCAGCTCGCGCCGCGCCTCGAGGAGTGTCCCCGGGGTGTCGCGGTTGAAGCGCAGGATCAGGCGGAGGGACCTCGCGATGTTCTCGTAGTCAGGGCGGCGCACAAAGACCCCGCCGCCCATGCCGCGGCGGACTTCGACCAGGCCCTCCCGCTCGAGGATGCGGAGCGCCTCGCGGGCGGTGGCCACGCTGTACCCCGACTGGCGGACTAGGTCGTCGAGGTTGGGCAGCCGGGACCCGGGTTCGAGGCCGCCGCGGAGGATGAGGGCCTTCAGGTCGTCCGCGAGACGAATGGACGCCTTCCGCGACTCGCGTCTCAGAGGGAACGCGTACATGTCACCGCGCCTTTCGCCAATGCCCCGACCGGGACCAGGGCGTTCGTACTGACGATTCCTTATAACCATTGAACATCATACTATTTTTAGTATATCATGTTCATGTCTGTCAAGAGGGAAGCCGTTCCCCCGGATCAGAGGGAAAGAGGTGCCCCGTTCACCTCGTGGGCGACGGCGAACTCCACCGGGTCCCGCAACGAGCTCTCCGTGTAACAGCTCGCGTGGGCCAGGCGCACGACCCTCCGCACGGCCTCCTCCGGCGCGGGCGTGCTGAGGCTCAGCACCACCTCAAAGCCCGCGCACTCTCCCCGCAGGGTCCCCTGGAGCACCGACCCGCTCCTGTGGAAGCGGGCCCGGACCTTCACCCGCGCGCGGTCGATCGGCACCTTGAGGTCTCTCGCGCACCGCGAGAGCTGGGTCAGGAGTCAGAACGCGACACCGGCGACGAAGTATGCGAGCGGGGTCGGCGCGCTCCCCTCGCCCCCCAGGTGGGGACCCTCGTCGCACACCAGCGAGAACGCTTCCCCTTCCTGGCCGTCCCTGAGGAGGCGCGCAAGACCCAGCTTGCGCATTCCCCCCAGGGTCTCGGCGTCCACTTCGCAGGCAATCTCCATCCTCCACCTCGCTCCTGCGGTCTCGCCCCGCGGGAAGGCTCCCGCAAGGGCTTGGCTCGTTCGCCGACGAAGAATTCTCGTAGACCGGATGCGGCTCCCGCCCGTCCCGGAGGGCCTTTCGGAAGGCCCTCCGGGATGCGGCCCCGCGGGACTTCCTCGTGAGGTGGACGGATGGACCTCGGCCTTACGGACAAAGTCGTTTTCATCACAGGAGGGTCAAAGGGGATAGGACGCGCCTGCGCCGTGGAGTTCGCCCGGGAAGGGGCCCGCGTCGCGATCTGCGCGCGGACGCCGGACGGCCTCGAGGAAGCCGCCGCCGCCATCGAGCGCGCCACGGGCCGCCGGGTGTTCACCGTGGCCGGGGACATGATGAAGCCGGAGGACCCGCCCCGCTGCGTGGACGCCGCCGCCCACCACTACGGCGGGCTCGACATCCTCGTGAACTGCGCGGGGGCCTCCCCCGGAGGGGTCCTCCTGAACCTCACCGAGGACGACTGGCAGCTCAGCCTGCAGCTCAAGTTCATGGGGTACGTCCGGTGCTGCAGGGCGGCCGTCCCCCACATGCTGAAGCGAGGGGGAGGCCGGATCGTCAACGTCGTCGGGAACGACGGCATCAAGCCCGCCTACTGGGAGCTGACGGCCAGCGCGGCCAACGCGGCCGACCTGGCGGTCACCTCGGCGCTGGCCGAGCAGTACGGCCCCCAGGGGATCCTGGTGAACGCCGTCAACCCCGGCCCCGTCGCGACGGAGCGCTGGGACCGGCTGGTGGCGGCCTATGCCCGGGACAAGGGGCTCTCCCTGGAGGAGGCGCACCGGCGGGCGGTGCGCAGCATCCCCCTCGGACGCATCTGCACCCCGGAAGAGGTGGCGTCGGTCGTCGTCTTCGTGGCCTCGGAGAGGGCCCGCTTCATGAACGGGGCGTGGATCACGCTCGACGGAGGGCAGCGCAAGGCCCTCATGGACGCCTGACGGACCCTCCCGCCTCCCGAGACCGCCCGTGAAGCCGCCTGTCTTCGACTACTACGACCCCCTGACCCTGGAGGAGGCATGGGACCTCCTCGACCGCTACGGGGGAGAGGCCAAGGTCCTGGCCGGAGGCCAGAGCCTCATGCCCCTCCTCAACATGCGCCTCGCCCGGCCGGCCGCGCTTGTGGACCTGAACCGGATCCCGGGCCTCGGCTCCGTCCAGGTGGAGGACGGCGTGCTCAGGATCGGCGCGATGGCCCGGCAGCACGACGTGGAGGTGGACCCCCGGGTGAGGGAGTCCCTCCCCCTCCTCGTCGAGGCCCTCCGGCTGGTCGGGCACGTCCAGATCCGCACCCGGGGCACCATCGGCGGCTCCCTGGCCCACGCCGACCCGGCGGCGGAGCTCCCGGCGGTGCTCGCGTGCCTGGAGGGCGAGGTCGTGGCCACCTCCCGGCGCGGGACCCGCACGATCCCCGCCCGGGACCTCTTCGTGACCTACCTCACGACCTCTCTCGAGCCCACCGAGATCCTCACGGACGTCCGGTTCCCCCTGCCCCCGCCCGGGACAGGGTGGGCCTTCCACGAGCTCGCCCGGCGCCACGGCGACTACGCCCTCGCGGGCGTCGCGGCGACGGTGCGCTTCGCCGACGACGGCTCCATCGCCGACCTCCGGCTGGCCTTCACGGGCTGCGGGCCCGTGCCTGTGCGCGCCCTGGACGTCGAGCGAGGCGTGCGCGGCGCGCGCCCGTCGGAGGACCTCTGGGAGGACATCGGCCACAGGGCCGCGAGCGCCCTGGAGCCGGACTCCGACCTCCACGCCTCGGGCGCCTACCGGAAGCGCGTGGCCGCGGTCCTCGCATCCCGCGCTCTGCGCGCGGCGTCCTCCCGCGCGGCGGCCCCTCCGGCGGCCGCCGACGAGGGGAGGGGCGGACCATGAGCACGCGGGAGAGGCGCATTCGCATCACCGTCAACGGGCAGCCCCGGGAGATCGAGGTGGAGACCCGCAAGACGCTGGCCGACGCGCTCAGGGAGGACCTCGGCCTCACGGGCACCCACCTGGGCTGCGAGCACGGCGTGTGCGGAGCCTGCACCGTCCTGTTGGACGGCCGCCCCGCGCGCAGCTGTCTCCTCCTGGCCGTGCAGGCGGACGGGCACGAGGTCCAGACTGTCGAGTCGCTGGGGACGCCGGAGGACCTCCACCCCATCCAGCGGGCCTTCACGGAGCACCACGCGCTCCAGTGCGGGTTCTGCACGCCGGGGATCCTCATGAGCACCCTGTGGTTCCTCCGGGAGACCCCCCGTCCGTCCCGGGAGGAGATCCGCGAGATGCTCTCCGGACACCTGTGCCGGTGCACGGGGTACCTCCAGATCCTCGACGCCATCGAGGCGGCATCGAGGAGCCTGGCGGAGAGCGGCACGTGAACCCCGACGGGGGGATCGGAGCGGCCGTCCCCCGGCGCGAAGACCCGAGGCTCCTGGCCGGGCGCGGCCAGTACGGGAGCGACCTCCGGCTTCCCCGGATGCTCTCCGCCGCGTTCGTGCGGAGCCCCCACCCCCACGCCCGGATCAAAGCGGTCCGTGCCCGGGGGATCCGGGCCTACACCGCCGTCGACCTGCGGGATGTCGGCTCCATCGCGCCCCGCTGGGACGGCGACGGCTTCCGTCCGACCGCGCAGCGGCCGCTGGCCGAGGGCGTGGTCCGCTACGTGGGAGAACCGGTGGCGGTGGTCCTCGGCTCGAGCCGCTACGAGGCCGAAGACCTGGCCGACCGTGTGGAGGTGGAGTACGAGCCGCTCCCCCCTGTCCCGGACCTCGCGACGGCCCTCCGGCCTGAGGGCCCCCGGCTCCACCCGGACAACATCCTCTACCGCGCGGCCTTCGCCCACGGCGATGTCGACAGCGCCGTCCGGGCGGCCCCCATCCTGCTCCCGGTCACGATCCGCTCCTCGCGCTGCACGGCCGCCCCTCTCGAGGGGCGCGCCGTGACCGCGTGGCACGACGGGCGCGCCCTGTGCGTGTGGACGGGCACCCAAGTCCCCTCCCTCATCCGGACCGCCCTGGCCCGCTGTCTCGGCCTTCCCCACCACGCCGTCCGGGTCCTCGTCCCGGACACGGGCGGGGGATTCGGCCAGAAAATGCACCTCTATCCCGAGGAGGTCGTCCTCTCGTGGCTGGCGGTGCGGCTCGGGGTCCCGGTCCAGTGGGTGGAGGACCGCCGGGAGAGCCTCGTGGCCTCCACGCAGGCGCGGGAGGAGGAGGTGGAGGTCCTCCTGGCCGCCCGCCGGGACGGCACGCTCCTCGGACTCCGGGCCCGCATCGTCGCCGACGTGGGCGCCTACCACGTCTTCCCCACCACGGCGGCCCTCGAACCCCTGGGGGCCGCCCAGATCCTCCCGGGCCCCTACCGGGTCGACCACTACGCCTACGAGGTGCTCGCCGTCGCCACCACCAAGGCGCCGACGGGCGCGTACCGGGGCGTGGGCATGACCGTGGGCGTGCTGGCCATGGAACGGGCCATGGACATGCTGGCCGAGCGGTGCGGGCTCGACCCGGTCGACGTCCGGCGCCGAAACCTCGTGCCGGAGTCGGCCTTCCCGTACCGGCAGGCGAGCGGGCTCCTGTACGACGCTGGAGCCTGTCAGGAGGCCCTGGACGCGGTGTGCCGCGTGGCCGACTACGCGGGGCTGCGGGCCGCGCAGCGGTCGGCCCGGTCCGCGGGACGCCGCCTCGGCCTCGGCGTGGCCTGCTACGTGGAGTACACAGGGCTCGGGTCCGCCACCTTCCGCCGTCGGGGAATGACCGAGATCCCGGGCCACGAGGCCGCCTCCGTGCGCGTCGACCCCGACGGGACGGTCCGTGTGGCCCTGAGCTTCCCCAGCCAGGGCCAGGGGCACGAGACGACCATGGCGCAGCTCGTGGCCGACGTCCTCCGCCTCCCCCTCGACCGCATCGCCGTCGAGCCCGTCGACACCCAGAGCGGCCCCCACGGCTCGGGCACCTTCGCGAGCCGGAGCTCCGTGGCCGGCGCGGGAGCCGTGCTCGCGGCGGCCTCCCGCATCCGCGACCGCGCGGCGGCCATCGCGGGCGCCCTGCTCGAAGCGTCCCCGCAGGACATCGAGTGGGCCACTAGCCGCCTCTTCGTCCGCGGGGCCCCCTCCCGGTCCGTCGCCTTCCAGGACGTGGCTGAAGCCGCCTACCGCCTGCCGCCCGGAGGCGCCATCGCGCCGGGCCTGGAGGCCGTCGAGTATTTCGACCCTCCCCCGGCCACCTTCTCGAGCGCAGCGCACCTGGCGGTCGTGGAGGTGGACAGCGAAACGGGAGCCGTGAGGGTCCTCGCCTACTATGTGGCGGAGGACTGCGGCCGCCTCATCAACCCCCTCATCGTCCGGGGGCAGCTCCTCGGCGGCATCGCCCAGGGGATCGGCGAGGCGCTCCTCGAGCACGTGGTCTACGACGAGCGGGCCCAGCCGGTCACCACGACCTTCATGGACTACCTCCTCCCCCTCGCGACGGACATGCCGCCGGACGTCCGGGAGGTGCACGTGGGGCGTCCGTCGGACAGGCCCGGGGGCTTCCGGGGGATGGGAGAGGGCGGGGCCATCGCCGCGCCCGCCGCGATCGCCAACGCGGTGGCCGACGCCCTCGGCGTGCAGGTGACCCGCCTCCCCCTGCGCCCGGAGGACGTCCTCCACCTCCTGGACCCGGGAGCCTGAGACTCCATGTCCCTCATCGGGCGCCCCCTCCCCAGGAAAGAAGACCCCCGGCTCCTCACAGGACGCGGGACCTTCGTGGGGGACGTCGAGCCCCCGGGCACGGTCCACATGGTCGTCCTGCGGAGCCCCCACGCCCACGCGAGGATCACGGGGATCGACCTCGCGCGGGCCCGGGCCCACCCGGGCGTCCTCGCCGCCCGGGCCGCCGGAGACTTCGACCCTCCTCTCCCGCGCCTCCCGAGCATCGTCAGCCACCCGCTGATGCGCCACGCCATGCCCTACGCCCTCGCCCCGCGGATCGTCCGCTACGTGGGCGAACCCGTGGCCGTCGTGGTGGCCCGCGACCGCTACGTCGCCGAGGACGCGGCGGACCTCGTGGACGTGGGCTACGAGCCGCTCCCTCCCGTCGTGGACCCGGAGCGGGCGCTCGACGGCGATGCCCCGCAGCTCCACCCCGAGGAGGCTCCGGGGAACCTCATGGCCCGCATCCCCATCCGCGTGGGGGACGCCGAGCAGGCCTTCGCACGGGCGTCCCACGTCGTCCGGGCCCGGCTCCGGATCGGGCGCTGCAGCCCCCAGCCTCTCGAGCCCCGGGGGATCGTCGTGGACCCTCGCACGCGGACCCCGCGCCCGGAGCTCCTCGTGCACCTCACCACCCAGTCCCCCCACACGGCGCGCCGTCTCCTCGCCCACCTCCTGGCCCTGGACGAGGAGGCGATCCGCGTCATCGCGCCCGACGTGGGAGGGGGGTTCGGGGCCAAGAACCGCTTCTACCCCGAGTACCTGCTGGCGAGCCGGCTGGCCCTCGAGCTGGGCCGCCCCGTGAAGTGGGTGGGGGACCGCCTGGAGGACTTCCTCTCCACCTACCAGGAGCGCGCCCAGGTCCAGGAGCTCGAGCTGGCGCTGGACGGGTCCGGCCGGATCCTGGGGCTGAGGGGCCGGTTCCTGAGCGATAACGGGGCCTACGACTCGAGCTTCGGGATCATCCCCCCGCTCACGACAGCCATGACCCTCCCGGGCCCGTACCGCATCCCGGCGCTTGCCGTCGACGTCCTGTGCGTCTACACCAACAAGACCCCGCTCGCGCCCTACAGAGGCGCGGGGCGGCCCCAGGGGGTCTTCGGGATCGAGAGGCTCCTGGACCTCGCTGCGACCGAGCTGGGGGTGGATCCGGTGGAGCTCCGCCGCCGGAACCTCCTGGGCCCCCGGGACCTACCCTACGACACGGGGGTCCCCCGCAGGGACGGCCTCGGGACGGTCGTCTACGACAGCGGCGACTACCCGGCGCTCCTGGAGCGGACCCTGGAGCTCCTGGACTACCGGGGACACCGCGCCCTCCAGAGGGAGGCGCGGGAGCGCGGCCGCTACCTCGGGATCGGGGTCGTCCCCTACGTTGAAATGTCGGGGCTCGGCCCCTACGAGAGCGCGACGGTCCGGGTGGACGTCTCCGGGCGCGTCCACGTGTACGCGGGCTGCGCGTCCCAGGGCCAGGGCCACGAGACGGTCCTGGCCCAGATCGCAGCGGAGCGGCTGGGCGTCCGGTATGAAGATGTCCAGGTCGTCGTGGGGGACACGGGCCGCATCTCCACGGGGATCGGCACCTTTGCGAGCCGCTCGGCCGTCGGGGCGGGCAACGCGGTCCGGGGAGCCGCCCTGCGGGTCCGGGAGAAGGTCCTCACCCTCGCCGCGCTCCTCCTCGAGGCGTCGGTGGACGACGTGGAGCTGAGGGACGGCGTGGTCCAGGTCCGGGGCGCCCCCGCGCGCCGGATCACGCTCGGCGAGCTCGCCAGCCTGGCCTCCGGCCCCAATCTGGACGCGACGCGGATCCCGCGCCACCTGCGTTTCTCCGACGACCTGCAGCCCACGCTGGAAGCCACCTACCACTATGAGACGAGCCACCTGAACTACGCCTACGGCGTCCATGCCGCCGTGGTGGAGGTCGACCCCCGGACCGGGGAAGTGCGCATCCTCCGGTACGTGGCGGCCCACGACTGCGGGGTGGAGCTCAACCCCCTCCTCGTCACGGGCCAGATCATCGGGGGGCTGGCCCAGGGGCTCGGGAACGCCCTCTACGAGGAAGTCCTCGTCGACGAATCGGGGCAGCCCCTCACGCGGACCTACATGGACTACCTGATCCCCACCGCCATGGAGGTCCCCGACCTGGTCCTGCACAGCGCCCACACGCCGTCGCCCACCAACCCCGAAGGGGTCAAGGGGGTGGGCGAGGGCGGGGTCCTCCCCGTGGCCGCGGTGATCACCGCCGCCGTGGAGGACGCCCTGCGCCCCTTCGGGGCGAGACTGCTGGAGAGCCCCCTCACGCCGGAGATGATCCTGCGGGCCGTCGGCTCGTGATCGGCGGAGAGCCTTACTCTTCCCGCCACCCGAGGGGAGGATCCGGGACGAGTCCTGAGCGCGGCGGGATGGGATCGGGCCCGATCCCCCCGAGGCTCCCCCACCGCGGGACGTCCTGAGAGGGCACGAAAGGCCTTGGCGGGAGATGGCCGGCCGAGGCCAGGCGAGAGACCCGGCCGAGGGCTCAAAGAGAGAGTCAACGAGGTCACAGGGAAATCCGTGCCGAGGTACTCGGTGTCTGCCACGCTCGTGCGGGCCCCCGGTATTCGGCGAGAGCATCCTGCCGGAAAGGCGGTGGCGCTGACCACGGCGCTCTGCTACCATGAGGCCATGCCATAGTCGCACCGCAGGAAGGGGGCACCGGCTATGCCCACAGCTGCCGTCAACGGAACGACCCTCTACTACGAGGCGGCGGGAGACGGCCCTCCCCTCATCTTCATCCACGGCATGTGCGGGAACGCGGGGGTGTGGGCCGATCAAGTCGCGCGACTGTCGCCGCGCTTCCGCTGCATCGCCTACGATCGGCGAGGGCACACGAGGAGTGCGCTCGGCCAGATCGCGACGCGGTCGGTCGAGCTCCACGCCGACGATGCCGCTGCCCTCATCCGCGAACTCGCTCTCGCTCCTTGCCTCCTGGTCGGCTCAAGCGGCGGCGCGCGGGTGGGCGTCGATGTGGTCCGCAGGTACCCCGACCTGATTCGCGGCGCGGTGCTCTCCGAGCCGCCCCTCTTCGCGCTGGACCCCGAGGGCGCCGCGGCCTTCATGGACGAAGTCAAGCCCAAGATCGAGAAGGCCGTCGCGATGGCAGGAACCAGGGCGGCGGTTGACGCCTTCTTCGAGGCGGTGTGCCCCGGACTGTGGCGTACACTCCCCGACGCCGCTCGGAACCGGTATCGCGACAACGAGCGCGAACTCTTCGGAGACCTCCAGATGCCCCCGTACAAGGTGTCGCGGGAGGACCTCGCCCGGATCCACCGCCCCTGCGTGGTGATCACCGGGAGCGAGAGTCCTCCTGCGCTTCGAAGGATCGCCCAGATCTTGGCCGACACCATTCCCGGCTGTCGCGCTGTGGAACTGAAAGGGTCGGGGCATGTGACCTACCACGAGCGCCCCGCCGAATTCGCCGCTGCCGTGGGGTCATTTGCCGACACGCTGACGTAGCGACCAACGCCGCTCGGTCCCCTGCTCACGCAGCCAGGCCACGTCGCGTTCGGGATCGCGGTCAGGCACCAGGTAGCCCCGCTGGACAGCCACAGCCCAGAGGTTCGGCTCGTTACCACCAACCCAAGCGCGATGTCCGGGCTGCATGATTGCGACGCCTCCTGGACCAAACTCCCCGTCGGTCTGGTCACCCATCCGTCTATGTCGACATCCCGCGAGATTGATCTCCACGTGAAATTTCCGGCGGCTTTCTCTACCCACTGCGGGTTTCATATGTTTCGGCCCACTGCCAGCCAGGCTCCACGATCTCACGACAGAATGGTCAGTTCCCCGACGGTGGCGACCCCAGCTTTGCCTTTCTCGAAACACCGCCGGGTCTCCCCAGGTTGATCGCAGTTCTTCCCCGCGACGACTCCAGACTTCTTGACCATGCCGTCCCCTCTCGTTGGATTAGGTTTCGCGTCTGTATTGGACCCTCATGACGGACACGGTGGTGCAGGATGCGGCGGATGGACGACTGATCGGACGCTGCAGCAACCCCGCCACGACGGGAGAGGGACGCACGACATGGTTGATCTCCCTCCGCCCCCTCGCCCCCCGCCGCCGCAGAGCAGGGCACCGTCCAGAGCATTCGCACGGATCATCGCCACACGTTGGGGGCACGTGGACGCGCCGTGCGAGGGCGCACAGGACCCGACGCGGACCGCACACGCACGGAGCGCGGGCCGATCCAGCGTCTCGAACAGTCCGCCGGCTACCCGGGAGCTTCTGGAAGGGCAGGTCAGTGAGCCGCTCCCGGCCCGCCGCCAGCTCGTGGTTCACCTCGGCCAGGCTAAAGAACGTCCGACCCCGGAGCGGGGCGAGCACCACGCGCTCGACGACCTGCACGGCACCTTCTCCCTTGGCGCGGTCGCGCGGCTTGCGGGGCCGGGGAGGAAGGATCACGGTCCCATAGTGCGCCGCCATCTCGGCGTACGTCCGGTTCAGCTCCGGCTCGTAGCGACAGGCCCGGAGCACCGCCGTCTTCGTGTTGTCCGGGACGGTGATCGCCGCGGCACCGCCGAAATACTCAAACGCGCGGACATGCCCCCCGATCCAGCTGGGCAGGTCCTGCGCGAGAGCCCCCTCCAGGTACGTCATATTGCTCATCCCCAGCGCCGCGACGAAGATGTAAACGTCGTGGAGCTGCCCGGTCTGTGGCTCCACGATCGAGAGCGTCAGCCCGGCCCAGTCGACGAACAGCTTCCCGCCGGCCCGGTAGGGCTGCCGGAGCACCACATCGAGGTGCTGCTCCCACCGGCGATACCGCTCACAGAAGCGGCTGTACTGATAGCCGTCGGGATAATCGTGCCGGTACTCCCGCCAGAGGAGGCGGAGCGTCACGCCTTTGCGACGAAGCTCGCGGCGGATCTCCTCCCACACCGGCTCGGGCCGCGCACGGGACCGCCCGGGGGTGGGCAGCCTCCCGCGCGCCATCGTGCTCGCACCCCCGTGCCTCGTGAGCTATGCTCACCGAGATTGCGACCAGGAGTGGCGAACCCCTGTACGCGTCGGCCGCCGACGCTCAAGGTGGTCGGAATCGCCCGGAATCGGTGGACGAATTACCCTGGAATCAGTGGACGATGTGAATTGGAATGCGTGGTCGATTTGCGTCGGAATACGCACTAGCAGAGTCGGGCCTCCAGGGGTTCGCGCCGACCGGTTCGCCTGGCCTCGACAGCCTCGGCTGCGGCCTGGTGGTTTGCCTCAGGTCCATCAGATTCCGCCTCGCAACGGACACCCTCCCCTTTTCGGCTACGGTTCGCATCCAGTTGGACCGGCAGGTCTTTCACCCGCGAGAGAACAGCACTGCCGGGCACACTAGTACCAACTGTAGTTGGTCTTCACTCGCGCGCCGATCGCCTCGATGAACCGCATATCAAGTTCGCCATACACTTCTGGAAGGAACGCCTTGAGCCGGTGACCGCGGTGGTGGATGATGAACGACTCAAGGAGGAGATGGCGGATCTGCGCGAGAAAAGCGTCGCGGGCGCGCGCGTGTCGGCGCGAGCTGAGGGGAGAGGGCGATTGCGGTGGGGAAATTCGCCGTTCTGGTTGTCCTGGTCCTGACCCTGAGCGTCTTGGCTCCACCGCAGACGGCCGCCGGCACGAAGTACGACGCCTGCGCCAAGCTGACGGCTGCCGAAGTGGAGGCAGTGCTCCATACGAAGGTCAGTCGTACCGTCGAGCAAGATGTCGTCATCGATAAGGGGCCATACAAAGGCGAGACGCAATCGAACTGCTCCTGGGTCATGTCGGGCACGACACCCGCAGTCGTGACGGTCGCCATCATCCGGGCGCCCCGCACTTCCCAGGAGCGGGATGAAGGCTTGGCCCGGCTGCGGGGAGCGGTCGACGTGCTGAAACAGCAGGGCTGGATCATCGAGTCAGCGAGTACAGGAGGGGCGTCCTGCACGCGCGGGGTGCCGCCGGCCAGCCTGGCGACAGCCCGAGGGTTCACGGGTTGCTTCATGGAGAGCAAAGACCTAGCCTTCTCGACCACCGTCCAGGGGTCGGCGGACGTGTCGATGCAGCAGGTGGCAGACCTGGCCGGCAGGGTCGCATCCCGCCTGCCGTGATCGCTGACCGCGTGAGTCGTGATACCGGAAAACGGAGAGATGAGCAGACGATGAGGGCCGTCCGCGGGGCCGCCGTGGCGGTTGCGACGCCCCAGGACGTGGGCGGCGTGCTCCAGGCTCCCAAAGTGGCACGGCAGTCCAACATGTGCCAACCGGTACGCCACGAGCAGGGGAGGATGCGGGGGATGGCGATGGTCCTCAGCGGATTCATCGTGTTCACGCTGGTTCTGGCCGGCTTCGTCCCCTCGACTATTGCCGCCGCCCCGCCCTGCGCCCTGCTGCCTCTTGCCGACGTTCAACGTGTGCTGGGCGGCGGGTTCGAGCCCTTTCTCGCCACGCCCACGATGTGCGCGTACACCCGCCACAAGGGCGGTGACCAGGTCATGTTGGGACTGGGGGGTAGCCTGGGCAGCTCCGCGCAGACACTGAACCAGTCCGCAGACGCATACAGATCCCGCGGGATACAGGTCACTTCGGCGGCCGGTCTTGGCCCCGGCGCATTCTCGGTCGTCCCCCCGGGCAGCCCGGCGGCCACCCTCATGTTCGGCAAGGGCAATCTCGTTGCCACTCTGCAGGTGTCCGTCAACAACAAGCCCGATCTGAGCGCGGCTCTAAAGCTGGCCAAGGTCGTGTACACGAAGATGTAGGTCGATTCTGCGGGAGGATGGAATCATGCGGAGATTCGTGCCGGGCCTGCTGCTGGTGATCGCCCTCTCCGGGATGGGGTTGGGTGGTCCGACCTCAGCCGCGGCCGCCACAAAGTTCAAGCCGTGCTCGCTGCTCACGGCGGCGGACCTCGAAGCCGCCCTCGGCGCGAAGGTGATCAGAGGTGCGCTGGAAGGCGAGGACACGGACACCCAGGGCACCCCGCTCCAGGGCGAGCCTCTGGACCATTGCTCATGGGTCCTGCGCGCGGGGGAGGCCGGCCTGGGCGCCGTGCTGTGGGCCACCCGCGCCGCGGCTCCGCTCCCACAGCTCGCCGCCTTCTGGTATCCGCCGAAGGAGGAGTTGGTCAGGCAGAACGGCGCGACCGTCGAGTCCGTCAGGCTCCCCGGGGCCGAGTGCAGGTTCTTCAAGAACATGAAGAATCCGTCTCTCGGCGTCGCGCAGCAGACCTGGTGTCTTGTCACGAGCAAGGGGCTGGCGCTGTCGCTGGAGGTGACCACGCAGGCCCCTTCACCCGTGGCGCCCCAACGCGTGAAGAACCTGCTCGACCGCGCGTCCAGCCGTCTGCCCTGAAGAGGAGGACCGGCGATGGAGGTGGCGCTGGCCGACCAAGGGCATCTTCCTCCTGCCCGCCCGCGTGACGCTGGGACAAGCGCGTGAGCGGGCCCTAGAGCAGAAGTTCAACGGCTTCGGCACGGTCTCGAAGCTGTTCGTCCGTCCGAAGGGCGAGGACATCGAGATCAGTCTCTCAGAGTTTCGGTACCATCCCTTCTGGCACACCCTGAGCCACAAGCGATCCCGTTTCGGGCGTCGCACGCAGTACCAGGTGCCGGTCGCGGCGCAGGTGCAGGCCGTAGAGATCGCAGGACAGGCCTACACGCCGTCGGGCGGCAAGACCACCCTGTCCCGCGCAGGAAGCCTGCCTGCTCGAGGAACCGAATGAGCTGTTCATCGACGGCCTCACCGGCCACGCAAAGGACCTCAGTACCTATCCTGCGTTTGATCGCCAAGCCATCGAGGATGGAACCGCTCCCGACACCCCACTCGCGCCGCCGGAGATCCGCGCTGCCGATGTGGTCCGCCGCGCGCTGGGCGATGTGCTCCACCCGCCGTCCGCCGATCGGGTCTTGAGGAAACCGTCGCCGTGGAGTGCCTCGACCTGTACTACCGGCCCGTCTATGCCTTTGAATACACCTGGGCGAGCAAGGGCAAGCGGGCGATCGCGGAGATCGACGGCCTGACCGGCGAGTTTCGGCCGACCGGCGGCCTCTTCGGCGAGAAACTGCGGCGCCTGCTCAACCGCGAGGTCCTCTTCGACATCGCGGCAAGACGCTCAACCTGGTTGTGCCCGGCGGCGCGATCGCGCTCAAACTCACCAAGGCCATCGCCGACCGGCGGAAGGAGGGGTCGCGATGAGGATCAGGGCGGCTACGTCCCTCTGGATCGTCTTTGCGCTCGTCTCACCGGGATGCAGCCGCCCGGGAACCACCCAGCCCAGCGGCCCCACGGGGCAGGCTCCCGTGCCGGCGGCACAGGCACCGGCCCCGCCCGCAGGGAAGGCAGCTCGGGTGGTCATCACCGGTGCCGTCAGCAAGACATACACGCCCGGCGCGGTCACCGCCGTCAGGATTGCCGACAGCGCCGGAATCAGCCTGTATCAGGACTTCCCATGCAGCGTCGACATCCAGTTTCCCCTCGATTCCCCGCCGGGGACCTATGCCATCGAGGACGTGCGGAACCAGGGGCCCATCGCGAAGGTCTTCGCCAGGTACGGCGTGTTGTGCGACGAGAGCCAGAAGTCCTACGAGAGCATCGGGGGGAAGCTCGTGCTGACGGCCTCGGGCAAGAGCTTCAGCGGCAGCTTCGAGTTCGACGCCGGCAATGTCAAAGACAAGGCGAAGAGGATCCACGTTTCGGGGGCGTTCAAGGATGCGGCCCTGCCATGAGCGCGATACCGCCGGGCACGACGCCGCTCCCGGGGCCTTCTCAGCCTGGAACCACCCCGGTCGGATCCGCGGGGTCGTTCTGGAGTCGGGCCGGATGGGGCGCGCTGACGGTCGCGCTCGGTCTCCTGCTGGCGGATGCGGCGGTCGAGACGTTCCTCCGCGGCTCTCCGCTCCGCTGGATCGTCCTCGTGTCTGTCGCGGCGGGGCTGGGGCTTACCAGGCCGGTCTACCGGCGGTGGAAGTGGCCAGGCTCGGCGGCCAGCGGCCTGCTGACGCTCCTCGGGCTGCTCGCGCTCACCGCGTGGCTGCCCGGCGGAACCGAGCGCGGGGTGGCGCTATTGGGGCAGCCGACACGGGCGGTTCTTGCGGGAACGTGCGCGCCGGCCATCCTGTCGGCCACGGGGATCCTCGGCCTCCCCCGCCTCGCCCTCCTTCCTGTGCGGGCGACTCTCCCTCTGGTCGCGCTCTACGGTGCGGTGGCGTCCATCGACGGCGCGATCCGACGTGTGCCGTATGTCCTCCTCTTCCACGGGGGGAGCCTGTGGGCCGTGCTGCCCTGGTGGCTCCAGGGTGCCGTCATCGGCGGCTTTGTGGTCCTTCCGCTCACGCTCATCGCGCATGCCGTCCTCGCAGCGGCACGCCGACGACGGCTGTGGGCCTCGGCGTTGCCGGCGGCGGCATGGGGGATGGTCAGCGTCCTCGCGATCTCCGGCATGCGCCTGCCGCCCGGCGCTGTTTCCCCCGCCTCCGGCACGCAGGCGGCAACTTCGTCCGCGTCGTCGCCGCAGGTGGGCCCGACCGCAATGCCGACCGCGCCCGCACCGGGGCCGAGCGTCACGACGGCACCCCCCGGTGGGCCTCCGGCCACGTCTGCTCAGCCGGCGCCCGCGAACAGTTCGCCCCAGCAACTGGAGCAGGCCAGAAGGGACTTTGCTGAGGCGCGGAGGCGACTGCGGGCGTCGCTCGACTGCTCGCCGCTCGACGTCCAGGCCGCCCAGGCTGAGATCGGCACGGACCCCGTGGCCCTGGCCAGGTTCGTCCAGACGGAGATCCGCTATGAGCCGTCTGCCGGCGCGTTGCGGGGGTCGCGCGGCACTCTGCTGGCCCGCGCGGGCAACTCGCTGGACCGTGCCCTGCTGCTGGCCGCCATGTTGCGCGCGGCTGGGGTCGCCCAATCGATTTGGCCAGAGGCACCCGGCGCGTAGTGGGTCTGCACATACACGGGGTGCAGGTGGCGGGTACCCCGGACGTCCCGGAGATGGTCGTTCAGGATGGTCTGCCCACCCTGATACCCTTCGGCGTGGAGAATCTCCCGAATCCGGACCCCGCTCAACTCGGGGTAGGCGTCCAGCAGGGTCTGGATCCGTGGCCGAAACGGCTCGAGCTGCGTGGGGCGCGCCCCTGTGGTGTAGGTGGGCAGGAGCTGGCTGCTCAGGGCACGGGTGACGGTCGCGCGATGGATGCCGAGCCGGCGGGCGATGGCCCGCTTGGACAGTCTCTCGACGAAGTGCAAGCGACGAATTCCGGCCCATTCTTCCACGGTAAGCATCCTTTCTCTCCCCTCCGGGTGCGTGTGGTGGTGCATCCCGAGGGAAGATTCATCTCACCGGGGTGGGACACTTTCCGCGGTTACGCCGGTACAGTTTTCAACCGTTGATTCTGGTACAGAATCTTACCGCTGCTGAGAAGAGGGGCACCGTGAGGTCCTGGGCGTCGACGTGGGGGCGGGCGAGACGTACGAATTCTGGCTGGACTTTCTCCGGAGCCTCGTCCGCCGGGGCCTGCGCGGAGTCCACCTGGTCATCTCCGATGCCCCTGAGGGGCTCCGCCGGGCCCTCAGCGAGGTGCTCAGCGGGGCGAGCTCGCAGCGGAGCCGGGTCCATGTGATGCGGACTCTGCTCCACCGTCTCCCGCGGCACAGCCAGGCGTGGGGGGTGGGGCTGGTGCGGACGATCGTCGCCCAGCCCGATCAGGAGAGTGCCCGCCGGCACCTGGAGCAGGTGTGTGCCCAGCTGGAAGGGCGCGTCCCCCAGGCAGCCGCCTTCCTCCGGGAGGTGGCCGAGGATGTGCTCACCTCCAGGGCGTTCCCTCGGGAGCACTGGGCCCAAATCCATTCCACGAACCTGGTGGAGCGGGTGACCCGGGAGCTGGCGCGGCGGTGCGATGCGGTGGGGATCTTCCCGACGCCCCACGCGGTCCTACGCCGTGTGGGAGCCGTGCTGGAGGAAATCCACGAGGAGTGGCTGGTGACCCGCCGCTCCTTCAGCCCTCGCTCCATGCACCACCTCCCTTGTCTCTCCAAGGGCAGGAGGGAACAGAACCACCTGAGGCCGTATGATATCCTGGCCGAAGGGAGAGCGCACCTTTCCACCACGTCCCGGGACTCAACCACACTGGCCAGGCCGATGCCCACGCTCCGGGCAATCTGGCGCATGGGCAGCCGTTGCCCCCAGTACAGCCGTAGACTATCGCGAATCTGCCGCATCGAAAGTCTCCGCCTCGCCACCGTCGGTGCGCCCCCCTTTGCCCGTTGGTCTGGCTCAGGACATTGGGCACCGTCGGGGCGAATCGCTGCCGCCGCTCCGGGTGTTCGAACTGCGTGGAACCGGTGATCGGGATTTACTGGAAGGGGTGTTCGGGAATTACCGGAATCGGCGTTCGGGATCTGGCTACAGCTAGGTCGGTCGGCCCGAGCGTTTTCAACCCGGCGAGGGCCATTCACGCCGGCCTCAGCATCATCCTCCAGTGCCTGGATCTTCAGCGGACCACGACGGCCGGCGAGCCAGATCGAGTGCGTGGAGGAGGGGTCTTAGAACACTCTCCCGCAAGAGTTAGCGAGCTAGAGCCACCTCATATTAAACCGCTTTACACCGCCCGCCTGAACTCCTCGTAGCGGACCTCGAGGAGGTGCCTGTCCGGCCACAGGTCCGGCGACGTGGGGAGGACGAGCCTCGCCCTGTGCAGTCCCTGGATGGCGTGCTCGAGCGCCGGACCGTCGGGCATGTCGAGGACGTCGCGGCGGACCTCGATCACGTAGTCGGGACGGACCCCCAGGAACATGCGGTCAAAGGCGGCGTGGTGAAGACTGCACAGCGCGAGCCCGTTTTGGACCCGCGGCTCGCCCCGGGGGTCGGCGTCGGGCACGATGTGGGCGGCATCCAGCAGCTCCTCGTACCGGAGCCTGCAGAACGCGCACTGGCGGCGGTACGCCTGGAGAACGCGCTCGCGGAACGCCCTCTGGTGCAACCGGACACGCACGGTGGCGGTGACGTAGGCCCGCCGCCCCGCCTCCGCCGCGTCCTGGGGGAGCCACGTGTGCCCCTCCTCCACCTTCGCGTGGCGGGCGTCATCGACGGCCACCGTGAAGCGCAGTTGCTTCGGGTCATCGTCAACCACGTACGCGGGCCACGCGGGGACGTACTTGCCGGGCACAATCCCGTGGAAGTAGACAAGCGGGAGGCGCCGCACCATGCACTGGCGCAGGCCCGCGTTGTCCGGATGCCCGGGATCGGTCCCCCGGTACCGGTAGCGGAGCAGCCCGTCGTCGCCAAACGCGTCGTCGTAGGGACTCCTGGGGGTGGTCGTGATGGAGAGGGGGAACTCCAGGACACGGGGCTTGAAAATGCCCTGCGGACCCACGAGGGGGACACCAGTGCCGTCGACCTCGAATCCTCCCTCGAGCAGGCTCCTCGGCAACACGTCGCCGTGGCGCCGCACGGCGTCGGCGAGCCACTCGAACGCGGCCATCCGGATGCGGACGTCCCGGTCCTGCTCGGCCACGACGACGGCTCCGCTGCTCCCGGTCTCCCGGAAAGTCTCCTGCCCCTCCGGCCCCTCCACGCGGCAGCGCGGGGGACCCTCCTCCATCATTCCCCGGAAGGGGCCCGTTTAGCGTCCCGGACCCCACGCGGGGGGGGCCACGCCCTGCGTCACCCCTGGGGGGGGGCGCAAGGTCCGGAGCCGCATGCCGGGGTCGGCGCCCTGGTCCGTGCCGCACCGGGCGGTCGGCGTGTCGGAAGCGAAATCCTGCCCCGGTCATCTTCCCGGACGACCCGGTCCCGGACGCCGGTGCGCCCCCGTCCCATGCTCTGCCGACCGAGCGCGACCTCGGGAGCCCGCAGACGAAGTCACCATGGGTCACCATCCCCGGCCGGAACCCGCGCAGGGTGCGGGCCGCATCACCGGCCGAGATGACAGCAGTGCGGGTCGCCTCCCCTCGAGGAAGTCCAGCTCGTTAAGCAGCCCCTCCTCGACCGTTAGGTCCACCTGGAGGAGCGCGCCACCACCACGTGGTCTTCTGCTACGTCCTCCCTGGATGGCCTGTCGCAGCTCGGCGATCCTGCCATCCCAGCGACTCCGTGAGAACCGCTCGCGTCGCGCTCCGGTGACCGCAGTGCGACGCCCCGGATGATCCGCGGTGAAGCAGCGTGGCGTGCGAGTGGGGGCTGTGCTTGCCGACCAAAGTGGGAGGCCCCCGGGTCGGGGGGCGCACCGAATCGCTGGGCTCGCCCAGGCCGCACCCGACGGTGCGGAACCGCTCGATGCCGCACATGCAGCCGAGCTCGAGGTCCGCGGGGGCGGCCGCCGCGGTCGTGGCGGCGTGGGCGAGCTGGGCATCGTGAGATGGAAGACCGGTCGAGCAACGCCACAGGCCCTGGGCCAAACGCGATCCGCCCACGAGCCGGTGCGGGAAGGGAGCCCAAGAGGCGCGCCGCGCGCGGGTCTGCGCCGGCTCCCGGAACTGCTCCGGCACCCGCCCGCGCTTCGGGAGGCGGGTGCGCCCCGCGCGACGCATGACAGCAGGCCGGTCTCGCAGAGGGCCCCTCGGCCGCATGGGGGGCTGTGGTCCTCCCTCTCCCCCCTCGGGCCTAGGCCCTACCCAGTGCCCGCCGTCGCCTCCCCTCTCCGATCACGGCAGCCCGTGAGCTCCCCTCGGGTGGGGGAGGTGAAACACGATCACGGGGCACGGGGAGGCGTGCAAGAGCGTGCTCACTGTCGCGCTCACGAGGTAGTGCCCCATGGGCGCCGGCCGGCTCCGGAGGCGCACACACACGGCGCTCGCCTCCGCCCGACGCGCCTCCTCCACCAGCGCCTCCCCCACGCTGCGACCGCGGAGCACGGCCGTCTCCACAGGCACGCGGAGGCGGGCGGCCAGCTCCGAGGCGCGGGCGAGGACGGCCTCGGCCCGCGCTTCCGCCTCCGGCATGGAGGCTTCCAGCGGAACCGTCATGGGGACCGTGATCACGTGCACGATCCGCAACACCGCCCGATCAGGGCCCAGGAGGGACCCGAGCGTCAGGAGCGCGGTCTCGTCGTCGGGGAGTCCCTCCGTCCCCACCAGGATCTTCCGCACCACCAGCACGTCGAGGCTCACCGGTCCGCCCTCCCTCACGGCGCCCCCCGCCAGACCCACCCGATCGTATCACGCGCCCCCTGGGACTTCCACCAGCACCTCAGGGGTCTTCCTCGAAGCGGACCGTGTGCCCCGTCTGCGTCATCGCCCTGGGGCCGCGTCGCCCTCACGCGGGGACGGCTCCCGCACGCGAGCCACGCCCCGAGGTGCCGCGGGAGGCGCGCCGTGCGGGTCCTACCGCGTCACCCGTTGGGCGGGAGGAGGCCCGAGTGCCGCATCATCTCCTCGTCCGGAGGGCACGGCCCCCCCACGCTCACCATGCGCGACTCGGCCCGGACCACGTGGCCCACGCCCACCGGGACGTGCACCACACAGCCTGCCTCGATGGGGTGGGACCTGCCCCGGTCGGTGTCCACCACCACGCCCCGCCCCTCCACGATGAAGATCGTGTCCTCGGACTCCCGGTGGCGGTGGGGGACGTTGGCCTCCTGGGGCTCGAGGACGACGAAGTTCATCTGGGCCTGGTAGGCGCCGGCCCCGGGCCAGGCCACGAGCCGGGCCTTTCGGCTGATCATCGGAACCGCCACCCCTTCCGACGCCGGGTCGAACACGCGGATCACGGGCGGTCACCCCCTCCCTGCCGCGGGAGCGGCACAGCCCTGTACAGCTGCGGGTCCGGAGGGCACGGTCCCCCCACGCAGGTGAGCCCCCGGTCCGCCACCATCCTGTAGGGCGTCCCGGCCCCGACGTGGACGATGAGCCCCTCCCGCACGGGGTGGCGCTCCCCCGTCTCGCCGTCCTCAAACCACCCGGCCCCCCCCAGGACGTAGTAGACGGCCTCGCCCGGGTGGCGCCACCGGTCGCTGGACTCGCCGGCGCCGAGGCGGATGTAGTGCAGGCTCCGGTGGCGCGCTCCCATGCCGGGCCACACGATCGCCCTGACGTCCCCCGCCCCCGGGAGCCGCACCCCGTCCCGGTCCACCCGCAGGACACGGATCTCCTCCCAGCCCGTCACGACCGGACCAGCTGAGTCCGCCACGCCCGGAGCAGCTCCTCCGAGTCCGTCACGATCCCGACGTGGAGGGAGACGATCCGGAGCGCCGCCTCCTCCACCTCCGGGTTCGTCCCGCGCACGAGGTCGCGGGCGACCACCACGCGGAAGTCGTGGTTGGAGGCGTCGAAGGCGGCGTTGAGCACGCAGCAGTCGGTGAAGCCGCCGTTGAGGACGACGGTCTCCTTCTGGAGGTTGCGGAGCAGGAACTCCAAGTCGGTCGGGTAGAAGGCCGAGAGGCGCTTCTTGGTGGTGACGAGGAGGTCCCGCTCCCCGTCCACCTCGGTGACCCACTCGGTCCACCGGGAGCCCTCCAGGGCGTGCTCCTCGGCGTTGGGGATCGGGCCGACGTAGAGGGGGAAGACCCTGCGCCACGCGGCGACGCCCCCCCTCACGTCGTCCACCCCGCCCCGCCGAAGCGTCGTCCGCACGTGGATGACGGGCACGCCGAGGCGACGGCACTCCCTGTGGAAGCGGTTGATGGGCTCCACGATCTCCCGGGCCCGGGGCGCCGGACAGGGGCACTGGGGGCTGTCTTCCAGGTGGCCCCGGTGCATGTCGATGGACACCACCGCGCTGCGCCGGGCGTTGAAGTAGTCCTCGAACCCCCCGGGCAGCTCGCGCTTCTCGCCGTACACGTAGGCGTACATGGTCCTCCTCCTCACCCGTAGCGTTCCTCGCGGAAGTAGGGACGGCCCAGGGCCGCCGGCACGGCGGGGCGCCGCGACCGTGCCGTCACCACCAGCAGCACCGCCAGCGTGAAGACGTAGGGCAGCATCCGGAGAAAGTAGCTCGGCACCGTTCCCCCGACGGCCTGGATCCGGAATCCCAGCGCCTCGACCCCGCCAAACAGGTAGGCCCCCGCGGCCGCCCGAAGGGGGTTCCACGTGGCGAAGATGACGAGCGCGACGGCGATCCACCCCTGCCCCGCCGTCATGTTGTCGGTCCACGTGGGGGTGTAGGCCAGTGACAGGTAGGCCCCCGCCAGCCCCGCGAGCGCCCCGCCCGTCAGCACCCCCGCGTAGCGGATCGCCGCGACGTTGAGGCCCAGGGCGTCCACGGTGGACGCGTCCTCCCCGGCGGCCCGGAGCGCGAGCCCCGCCCGCGTCCAGGCGAGAAACGCCCACGCCGCACCGACGAGGAGGTAGCTCGCGTAGACGAGGACGTCCTGCCGGAAGAGCACCGGCCCGAGGAGGGGGAGCTGGGACAGGCCGGGGAGGGCCACGGGCCGGAAGGTCACGGGCGCCGGGATCCCGACGTAGCCCTTCCCGAGGAAGCTCGAGAGCCCGGCCCCGAGGAGCGTGAGCGCCAGGCCCGTCACCGCTTGGTCCGTGCGGAAGGTCACGGTCAGGACCGCGTGCAGGAGGCTCAGAGCGGCCGCCGCGCCCATGGCCGCCAGGACGGCCACGAAGAGGTCCCGGGTGTGCACGGCCGCCATGAAGCCGCTGACCGCGCCCACGAGCATCATCCCCTCCACGCCCAGGTTGAGGACGCCGCTCCGCTCCGCGATGAGCTCGCCGACGCTGGCGAAGATGAGCGGCGTCCCCGCCACCACGGCGCTCGCCAGCCAGAGGAGGAGGAGGTGGCCCGTCACGGCTCGGCCGGGACCTCCTGGGGCACCCAGGCCTCCCGGCGCTTTCGGCGCAGGACCACCCGGTGCGCGATGAAGAACTCGCTGGTGAGCACGCTGAACAGGATGAGCGCCTGCAGGATGGAGGCGAGCGCGGCCGGCACCCCGCTCGTCTGCAGGGCGAACTCGCCGTTCAGCACGGCGGCGAAGCCCACGGCCACGGCCACCGTCGCCCAGGGAGCGAGGCGCGCGAGCCAGGCGATGATGATGGCCGCGTAGCCGTAGCCCGGCGAGATCCCCTGCTGGATCCTGCCGATCACGCCCGAGACCTCGATCATCCCGGCGAGCCCGGCGATGGCGCCCGAGGCTACGAGGACGCCCACGACGGTGCGGCGGACCGGCATCCCCGCGTAGCGGGCGGCCTCCGGGCTCGAGCCCGTGACGCGGATCTCGTACCCCCACCGGGTCGACCGCAGGAGGACGCTGATCCCCAGGGCGAGCGCGGGCACGCAGAGGGCGCCGAGGTGGACCTGGGTCCCGGGGAGGAGGGGGAGCCGCGCGGCCTCCGGGAAAGGGCGGGAGTAGGGAAAGGAAAAGGCGTGCGGGTCGGCCCAGGGCCCGAACACCAGGTAGTCCACCCACAGGAGCGCCACGTAGTTCAGGAGGAGCGTCGTGATGATCTCGTTGGTGCCGAACAGGGCCCGCGGGACGGCCGGGATGAGGGCCCAGGCGGCGCCCCCCAGGAGCCCCAGCCCCGCCATGAGCGGGAGGAGAGCCCAGCCCGGCCACCGGAGCGTCAGGGCGGCCCAGGAGCTAAGGCACGCCCCCATGGCCAGCTGGCCCTCGGCCCCGATGTTCCACAGGCCTGCGTGGAAGGCCAGCGCCACCCCCAGGCCGGTGAGGGCCAGGGGCACCGCCTTGACGAGGGTCTGCTGGACCGCGTAGGGGGAGCCGAGAGCCCCGGACACCATGTCGCGGTAGGCCGCCACCGGCGGGTGCCCGGTCGCCGCGAGGAACAGCCCCCCGAGAAGGAGCGCCGCGGCGACCCCCGCGAGGCGGACCACGGCGGCCACCGGGGGCCGGAGCGGGGCCCGGCGCTCGACGTGGATCACGCCGCTCCCCCGGCCATGAGGTACCCGATCCTCGACCGGTCGAACTGGGACCTCGCCAGCACGGCGGAGATCCTGCCCTCGTGCATGACGGCCAGGCGGTCGGCCAGGGCGAGGAGTTCGTCCAGGTCCTCGGAGATCACCAGGACCGCGACGCCCGAGCGGGCGGCCTCCTGGAGGGCGTGGTGGACGAGGGCGGTCGCCCGCACGTCGAGGCCGCGCGTGGGACTGAGCGCGACGATCACCCGGGGGTTCTCGCCCAGCTCCCGGGCCACCAGGAGGCGCTGCAGGGTGCCGCCCGAGAGCGTCCGCACCGGCGCCCGGGGCGGGACCGTCACCCCGAAGCGCCGCAGGGCCTCCTCGGCATGGGCCCGGATGGCGCGAGGGTCCAGGAGGCCACGGCGGCAGATGGGCGGCCGGTGGTAGCGTTTGAGGATCAGGTTCTCCGCCGCGGTCAAATCGCCCACCAGGCCCACGCGCTGGCGGTCCTCGGGGATGAAGGCGAGGCCCGAGGCGAGACGGTCCCGCACGGAGGCCCCCTCGAGGGACCGCCCGCCGATCCGGAGGCGCCCGGCGACGATGGGGCGGAGCCCCGCCACCGCCTCCGCGAGCTCGCGCTGGCCGTTTCCGGCGACGCCGGCGAGGCCCACGATCTCGCCCGCGCGCACGGTGAGCGAGACGTCGCGGACCGCGAGAGCCCTCCGGTCCCCGGGGACCGAGAGGCGGTCGACCACGAGGACCTCCGGCCCCGGGGCCGCCCCGGGCCGCACGGCGGGAGGAGGCACGTGCCCAACCATGAGGGACGCCAGATCCCGGGCCGTGGCCTCACCGGCGGCGAGGGTGGCGACGGCGCGCCCGGAGCGCATCACCGTCACCCGGTCCGCGTAGCGGAGGACCTCGTCCAGCTTGTGGCTGATCACGATGACGGTGCGGCCCGCGCGGGCGAGCGCCCGGAGCGTGCCCAAGAGGGCCTCCCCCTCCTGCGGGGTGAGGACCGAGGTCGGCTCGTCCAGGATGAGCACCCGGGCGTCCCGCCACAGGAGCCGCAGGAGCTCCACCTTCTGCCGCTCGCCCATGGAGAGCTGCCAGACGGGCGCGTCCAGGTCCACCCGCAGGCCCGCCTCCCGGGCGAGCGCGCGCAGCCGCGCCACCTCACGGCGGCCCGCCCAGGCTCCCCGCGTCCCGAGGAGGAGGTTTTCGGACACCCGGAGGGAGGGCACCAGCTTGAAGTGCTGGTGCACCATCCCGATGCCCGCGGCGATGGCGTCGGCGGGCGAGCGCCACTCCCGGCGGCGACCGCCTACCCAGATCGTCCCCGCGTCGGGTCGGTACAGGCCGGCGAGGACGTTCATGAGGGTGGTCTTGCCGGCGCCGTTCTCCCCGAGGAGCGCGTGCACCTCCCCCGTCCGGGCGGCGAAGGAGGCCTCCTGGAGCGCCACGGTCTCCGGGAAGGCCTTCCGGATCTTCTCCAGGGAGACGTCCACCCGGTGGGACCTCCCGCGCAATCCCGCTACTTGGGCGACCTGCCCTGGACCCCCTGGACCAGCCAGTCGAAGCCGAGGATCTCCTTCAGGGACATCGCATGCCCTGCGGGGACCCGCACGGTCCCGGCCTGGTCCCGGAGCGGGCCGCTGAAGAGGTGCAGGGTCCCCTGCTCGATGGCCCGCCGCGCCGCATCCACCTTGGCCCGCACGGAGGCCGGGACCGCCGGATTCATGGGACCGAGGCCCACGACCCCGTCGGCCAGGCCCCCGTAGTAGTCCTGGGACGCCCACCTGTGGACCCGCGCCTCGGTGACGATGCGCGCGACGAGGGGGCCCCAGTTCCAGGTCGTCCCCGTGAGGTAGGCCCGGGGGGCGAAGCGCTGCATGTTGGACTCGGACCCGATGCCCCACTTGCCCGCCTCCGCGGCCGCCAGCAGGGCGCTGGGAGAGTCCTGGTGCTGCGCGATGACGTCGGCGCCCGCGTCGAGGAGGCTCTGGGCGGCCTGCTTCTCCTTGGGCGGGTCGTACCACGTGCCCGTCCAGACGACCTTGACGACCGCCCTGGGATTCACCGCGTGGACCCCCAGGGCGAAGGCGTTGACCCCCGCGACCACGGTCGTGATGGGGTGCGCGGCGACGAAGCCGATGATGTTGGTCTTCGTCATGGAGCCGGCCACCAGCCCCGTCAGGTACCGCCCCTCCCAGAGCCGGCCGTACACGTCCGAGACGTTCGGGGCGAGCCCGACGGCCGGACCGATGCCCACGAAGGTCACCTGGGGGTGCTGCTTCGCGACGTCCAGGGTGAAGTTCTGGTACCCGAAGGCCGTCGCGAAGATGATGGAGAACCCCTTGGCGATGAAGTCGTTCTCCACGCGTGCGACGTCGGCGGTCTCCGGCACGGACTCCACGTAGGCGGTCGTCACTCCCGCCACGTGCTTCTCCAGGTAGAGACGCGCCTGGTTCCACTGGTAGGTCCACCCGGCGTCCCCGATCGGGCCCACGTAGATGAAGGCCACCTTCGTCGCCGCCGGCTGCCCCAGGGCCGCCGGGACCCCCGCAAGCGACGCCACCACGAGCCCCACCGCGAGCCAAAGCGCTCCCCTTCGCATCCGTCCACCCTCCCTCTCCTACGGCACCCAGCGAGTGCCGTGGACATTGATCCAGAGAGTCCTCGCCGTGCGTCCTCCGACGTTCACGAACCGGTGCGGCCTGGTCGAGTCGAACACCACGGCGTCCCCGACCCCCAGCAGGTAGCGCTCCCCCCCCACCTCGACGGCCAGCGCCCCCTCGAGGAGCACGCCCATCTCCCGGCCGAGGTGCCGGATGGGGCTGTCGGCGGACGCCGTCCCCGGCGCGTAGGTGTTCTCCGCGACTTCAATGCTGGTGTCGTCGTCCCGGATGAGGAGACGCCTGCGGACCCCGCGCCGCGTGGTCATGACCATCTGCTCGGCGGCGCGGACGACCGGCATGGCCGACCGCGACCCGTCGCCGAAGAGGCGCGCCATGGACACGCCGAGGGCGCCCGCGATGGCCATGAGGCTCCCGATGCTGGGATTGGCCTGGCCCCGCTCCACCATGCTGAGCATGGAGGGGCTCAGCCCCGTGGCCTCCGCCACCTGCTGGAGCGTCTTGCGCCGCGCCACCCGCAGGGCCCGGATCCGGGCCCCGAGGTCGCGCATGGCTCCGTCGAGCACGGCGGCGTGCTCGGGGGACCGGGACCTTTCGCGCGGTGTCGGCCTCATGCGCCACGGCCTCCCGGGAGGAAGGGTTTCAATATCACTGAAAAGAATTTCAACACCGCAGAACCGACTCCTGCCTGGCGGCACGGGAAGGGGGTGCTCCATGCGCGTCGTCGACCTCAGCCATCCCGTCACCATCCACTCCCCCGGGTGGGTCGGCTACCCCGGCCTCCGCCTGTGGTACCTCCAGACGCACCAGACCCACGGCATCGTGAGCCAGATGATTGAGACGCCCCTGCACCTCAGCACGCACCTGGACGCGGAGATGCACGGGGTCTCGGGGGGACGCGACATCGCCTCCATCCCCCTGGACCGGTGCGTGGGCCCGGCGGCCATCGTGGACGTGAGCGAGGTAGGCGAGTGGGGGGTGTACACCCCCGAGCTCGTCCAGAGCAAGGTGGAGGTCCGGCCCGGCGACATCCTCATCCTGCACACCGGCTGGCACCGCTACTACAGCGGCATGCCCGAGGAGGACCTCGTGACCTACTTCTGCCGGCACCCGGGGCCCGACGTGCGCTTCGCCCGGTGGGTGGTCCAGATGCAGTTCCGCTGGATCGGGGTGGACACGGGATCCGCCGACCACCCCATGAACACGTCCATCCGCACCAAGCGGGCCGACCTCGCCCGGGAGTACGAGCGGCGGTTCCACGTGCGCGTCGAGGAGCGGTTTCCCGAGGAGCACCTCTTCTGCATGCACCGGGACCCCTTCCGCCACGGCATCGTCCACGCGGAGAACCTCGGGGGCGAGCTCGGGACCCTCCTCAACCGCCGGTGCGTCGTGGGAGCGTTCCCCTGGAAATTCGTGGGAGGGGAGGCGTCCATCTGCCGGATCGTGGCCTTCCCCGATCTCGCCGAGGCCTGACCCCCGGGCGGCTCCCCGGCCGGCACCTACGGCGCGGGGGCCGGGCCTCCGCCCGGGGCGAGCTCTCCCCGCTCGATGACGTGCACCCGACCCGCGAGGGATTCCACGAGGCGCGGGTTGGACTCGGTGATGAAGATCCCGAGCTCGCGGAACTCTCGCTGGACCGCCTGGAGGACCTCCCGACAGCGCTGGGCCAGCGCCGGAGCCATCCCCTGGAAGGGCTCGTCGAGGAGGAGCGCCCGGGTCGCGGTGACAAGGGCCCGTGCGAGGGCCACGAGCTTCTGCTGGCCCCCGCTCAGGGACCCCGCCACCCGTCCGCGCAGCAGGGCGACCTCGGGCAGCATGCTGTAGATCTGCGCGAGCCGTCCCTGGGCGAGTCCGCGCCGGAGCCGGCAGGCCTCGGCGGGGAGCAGGAGGTTCTCCTCGACCGTGAGCCTAGCCACCAGCTGCCGGTCCTCCGGCGCATAGCCGATGCCCTGCCGGGGCCTCAGGTGGGCGGGGAGGGTCCCCAGGGGAAGGCCGTCTAAGAAGATGGCGCCCCCGGAGGTGGGGATGAGCCCCATCACCGCCCGGAGGGTCGTCGTCTTCCCCGCCCCGTTCCTCCCCACGAGGGCCACGGTCGTCCCCCCCGGCACCTCCACGGTGATCCCCCGCAGGACGAGCATCCCGCCCAGGGCCACCTCGAGGCGCTCAATCCGAAGCATGCCCCGCCCCCCGCGGGCCGACCTCGGCCCCGGCCGCGTCCCCCAGGACCGCGCGGGGCGTCCCCTGGGCCACCACGCTCCCCTCGGAGACGACCGCCACCCGGTCCGCGTACCGGGCCACGACCTCCATGTCGTGCTCCACGAACACCCCGGTCGTCTGGCGGGCCCGCAGGGCGCCGACGAGGGTATCCATGATGCTGAACTTCTCGCGGGAGCTCACGCCGCTCGTCGGCTCGTCCATGAGGAGGAGCTTGGGCCCCAGGGCCACCCCCATGGCGATGTCCACCAGCTTGCGGGCGCCCCAGGAGATCTGGTCCACCGGCTGGTCGCCCAGGGCGGCCAGCCCGAAGAGATCGGCCAGGGCGCGGGCCTCGGCGTCCCGGCCTCCCCCCTCGAGGCCGTCGAACCGCCAGAAGGACCGGCCCGCGGCCACGGCGAGGCGCAGGTTGTCGAGGACGGTGTAGGAGGCGAAGAGCTGGGGGTGCTGAAACGTCCGGGCGATCCCCGCCCGCGTGATCACGCGGGGAGGCCTCCCGGTCACCTCCCGCCCCTCGAAGAAGACCCGCCCCCGGTGGGGCCTCACGTACCCCGTGCACACGTTGAGGAGGGTGCTCTTCCCCGCGCCGTTCTCGCCGACCACGGCCAGGAGCTCGCCCGGATAGACCTCAAGGCTCAGCTTCCGGAGGGCCTCCACGCCGCCGAACCGCACCTCCACCTCCCGGACGTCCAACAGAGGGGCGGTCATCCCGGGCGCCTCCAGGCCTGCCGGTACAGCCCCTCGAGGCCGCGGGGGGCAAACCGGACGATGGCGAGGATCACGAGCCCCAGCATGAAGTTCCACAGGGTGGCCATATACCGGGCCCCGTAGAGGCTCACCAGCTCGTACACCAGCGCCCCCGCGAAGGATCCGGGGACGCTCCCCCCTCCCCCGAGGATGGCGCTGAAGAGGAAGACCGACGAGGTCGTCCAGTAGCTCAGGTCGGGCGCCACGTGCCCCACATCGAGGGCGGCGAGGGCTCCCCCGAGGCCAGCCAGCAGCCCGGAGAGGCCGTAGGCCACCAGCAGCACGAGACGGGCCGACACCCCTAGGTACTCGACCCGCACCTCGCTGCTGCTGATGGCCTCGAGGGCCCGCCCGGGAGGGCACCGGAGGTAGCGGGCCACGACCCCGCCAGAGAGGAGCACCGTCCCGACGGAGAAGTAGAACAGCCCGAACCGGAAGGCCGCCGGCGAGAGCGGAAGCCCGAGGAGAGAGGACGAGGTCACGGCCATCCCGTCGGACCCCCCCGTGAGGCCGTAGAGCTTGAGCAACAGGGTGTAGGCCACCATGGAAAAGGCCAGGTTCAGCATGGCGAAGAAGATGCCCCGGTAGCGCACCGTGAACGACCCCACGAGGACCGCGAGGGCCCCGGCCACCCCGGCGCCGAGGAGGGCCAGGAGGGCGGCGTCTCCGGTCCAGTGGCCGCGGACGGCGTAGGCCACCGCGTAGGCGCCCGCCGCGTAGTAGAGGCCGTGCCCGAAGGAGATGAGGCCGGCCCGGAGGAGGAGGCTCACGGCCAGCGCGGCCGAGCCGAGGGAGAGCGCCATGGTGAAGGGATCGACGAGGGAGGGCACGAGGGCCGGGAGGGCCGCAAAGAGCGCGAGGGTCCCGAGGGGAGATGCGGATGCCACGACGCGCCTCACGTCCCTCACAGCCGCCGCTGCTCGGGCACGCCCAGCAGCCCGTAGGGCCTCACCAGGAGGACGGCCAGCATGAGGAGGTAGGGGGCCACGGTGCTCAGCTCCGGCGCGACGAACACGGCGATCGCCCTCCCGACCCCGATGAGCAGGGAGGCGAGGGCCGCGCCTTCGATCTGCCCCAGGCCCGCGACGGCGGCGACGGCAAAGGACAGCACCACCATGTCCGCCCCGATCCCGATGGAGACCCCGATCTCGGGCGACGACAGGGCGCCGCCCAGGGCGGCCAGCGCGGTCCCGAGGCTGAAGCTCGCCCCCCACACCCACCCGACGTTGATCCCCAGGGCGCGCGCCATCTCGGCGTTCTCCGTCACCGCCACCACAAACCGGCCCATGGTGGTCCGCCGCAGGAACACCCTGAGGCCCAGGAGCACGCCCGCCGCCACGAGCAGCAGGAGGAGCTGGTAGTTGGTGTAGGGGACGCCTCCGATCCGCGTCCTCCCCAGGAGCAGCAGGATGTCGCCCGTGTAGTAGGGCTGCACGCCCCACACCAGCTTCTGCACGTCCTCGAGCATGAGGAACAGCGCGTAGGTGGTGAGGAGCTGCAGGCTCTCGCTCCGGACCCGGGAGCGCCCCAGGTAGGTGGACCGCAGGAGGAACCGTTCCACGGGAGGACCCATCCCCGCGCCCACGACGGCCGCCACCGCGCCAAGGGCCGGGAAGATGAGCCAGGGCGGCGCATGGGCCTGCGAGATCAGCACCCAGGCCGTGGCGGCGCCGAAGGCGCCGATGGCGTAGAAGCTCCCGTGGGCGACGTTCAGGACCCCCGCGACCCCGAAGATCAGGTTGAGGCCGGCGGCCACCAGGAAGAGGGTGGCCCCGTCGATGAGCCCGTTCACGAGGACCGTCAGGGCGGTCGTGACCACGGGTTACGGCCTCACCTGCATGGAGCGTCCCCGCCGGCCGCACCCCGCACCGGCGGGGACGCCGGGGGAGCCACCACTCTTAGCGGCCGGTCGGGTACACGACCGGGCTCGGGATCTTCTCCAGGTAGTCCGGCTTCAGGGAGGCGATGAACGCCTCCGCGGTCGTCCCCACGGGAGGCATCAGGAGCTCGGCCGGGAAGTGGATCACGTTGTTGAACACGGCGAAAGGATACTGGCCCGTCCGCACCGTGACCCCGTACTCCTCGTGATAGGTCGCCTGGTGGTCGGACCGGATGACCAGGGGACCGAGGAGGGTGTTGACGCGCAGGCCCACGAGCGCCCGTGCGAGGTCGTCCTTGGTGGGCCAGCGGCCGCCGCTCGCCGCGAGCGCCCGACGGTAGGCGGCCACAAGCACCTCCAGGCTGTTCTTGATGGTGTAGACGTAGGTGATCACGGGGTACTGGCCGAACCGGTTCTTGTAGACCTCCACGAACTGGCGCAACTTCGCGTCACCGATGGGCCCGGGGTGGAAGAGGAAGGTGTTCTCGGACCCGCCGATGACCCCGGCCGGGAGCGCCTCGAGCCCCTTGACGTCGCCCTCGGTGGCCAGCGAGAGGACCACCTTGCTGCGCTGGAACAGCCCCTGGGCCAGCGCCTGCTGGATGAAGGCGATGAGGTCTCCGCCCCAGAGGCTGGTGTAGACCACGTCGGGGTGGACGGCGAGGAGCCGGGAGATCTCGCTGGAGTAGTTCCCGGCGCCCAGCTGGGGCCACAGCGCGGCCACGGGCTGGATCTCCGGCCGGAACGTGTGGAGCGCCTCGGTGAAGTACTTCCACTCGTCCCGCCCGAAGGCGTAGTCGTCGTTGATCCCCGCCACCGTCCGCACCCCGGGGGTGGTCTTCAAGAGGTAGAGCGCCCCGGCCAGGGCGTTGGTGGAGGCCGGCGGGATCGTCCGGAAGACGTAGGGGTGCGAGTGCCCCTCGAACAGGGAGTTGGTCGTGCAGTCCGTGAAGATCGTCAGCATGTGGAGCTCGTCGGCGATGGGCGCGACCGCGAGGCAGTCGGCGCTGGAGACGTACCCCACGATGGCGTCCAGCCCCTGTGAGGCCAGCTGGCGGAACTCCGTGGCGTTGTGGCTCGGCCCGCCCGCCTCATCCACGTACTGGGCCTCCAGGGGGACTCCCCGGACCCCTCCGGCCTTGTTGATCTCCTCGATGGTCAGCTTCGCCGAGTTGACGGTGGGGCCCCCGACGACCGCACCCTGCCCCGAGGAGAACGTCACGATGGCGATGCGGATGGCCTTGGGATAGGGGGCCTGGCCCACACCCGCGTGGGGCAAGGCCACGACGAGGCTCCCCAGCAGCGCGATCGCGACGACGTACCTGGCTCGTCTCACCAGCGTCCTCCCTTCGCTCACGGCCCCGCCCGGCCACGACCTCCGGCGGGGCGGGAATCCCGCGCACCTAATTCGGATCCTCGGCGTGCGGCTCCTGCAAGTATCACGTCTGAGGCGCCCGCGGGGTTCCGCCCTCCTCCGGGGAACGCCTTAGGTCCCGGGGGCTTGTGCGCTTGCCACAGCAGGCCCGTCGTTCCGACGGTAAGGAGGACCCCTCCCGCAAGGCCGGAGAGGACTGACAGGCTCGCCGCGGGATACGGGGGAGGAGGCTCAGGACGTCCTGGTAGACGACCGCGAGAGTGGTCGAGAGGAAGGCCAGAGTTGGAGCTCACGCCCACTTGTCAATAACTGGAGTTTGGCAAATTCTCATGCCGCTTCCCGGAGGAACCGCTTGAGCACGGGCTCAGCAGCGCCATGCTGGAGGGTGTGATGCACCACGGCGAGCAGCACCTGCCGTAGATGTCCCTGGCGAGGCGCTGCCAGGGCCTCCGCGAGCGTGCGGTGCTGGCCGTGGACGCGCTGGACCTGCAAAAAGAGCAGCGCCAGAGACACCACGGCGATGTACGTGGCGATCGCCTCGACCGGGCGCACGCGAAAGTCCTCCACGCCCAACCGGGTCTTCCCGTAGAAGTAGTCCAGTTCGCACCCCCCAGCGCGCCGCATACAGGGTCAGGATCTCCTGGGCGGTCACGGTGCGATCGGTGCCCAGGAGATCCTTCGGGTGGTGATCCCGAGGGTGCCGACGCGATTGAAGCACGGTGACCGGCGCGCCCAGCCCCCTGAGATGCCCCCACACGGTGGGGGTGGAGGAGGTCTGGTCGCCGTCCGTCGCGCGGATCGTGGTGCGATCGTAGCGCTGATGCCGCACCAGCTGCGCAGAGGTGCGAAGGGGACGTCCGTCCAGGGTCCGGTGGGTCGTGAGATCACAGATCACGTGCCAGCCCTGCCGTCGGCAGAACCGCACCAGCTTGGTCGACGCGTACCAGCTGTCGAAGATGATGTAGATCCGGCACCCCGCCGGGAGATGGGGCGCCAGGGCCGCGAGCATCTCGCGGGCCACGTGGGTCGTGCTACGAAAGGCCAGCCGCTGGCCCCGGGGCCGCTGCCGGTTGAGGCGTCGGACCGTCTGGGCCCGCATGTACACCCGCCAGTCGACGATGGACGCTGCCTCGCCCACGCTGATCCGACAGGTGACGACCGGCAGGCCGTAGGCGTAGCGCTGGCCCTGCAGGCCGACCCCGGCCGTGTGTTCCGTGTAGTCCCCGTGCCAGTCGACGGGCTCGAAGCCCCGGCTGCTCCGGGGTGTGTGACAGGTGGTATCGTCGAGGCTTATTATCGTGATGCGCCGACGCTCTGGGGGTACCGTAGCCACCCGGGCGCCCACCTCAGCCAGCACATACGCCCGCACCGGGGGACGCAGCACCTCCGCAGTCCACGGGCTCTGGCGAAAGACGTCGGCCACGGCGTAGATATCGCGCGGTTCCACCAACTGGCGGGTGATCCGGGCCAGCGTCTTCCGCCCGTCGGTCATAAGGAGCCCTTCCATAACCTCTTCCAGGTGGCGGCGGTCGGGTAGGCAGGTGGCGCGCCAGCCAGGGTACCATCAAGGAACCTGGCTACGTCTCCACCTGCCCCCACCCTCATCCCGGACGGCGGGAACTACCCGGTCCGGTTGGAAGCAAACGTGCCTCGCGGTCGGCCATCGCCTTCCCACCTCTCCCCGGCCTGTGCCCAGGTCAGCCAGTGGTTTGCGATGGCCTTCGGGAGTAATAAGCTACCGGCGCTTTTCTACGGCGTGGACCTAGCCCGCCCCGCAGGACGGGCACTCACGCACGCTTTCGCCATCTCACTCCCCACGCCGCCCAGAGGCCCTTCGCTCCTCCGGCTTGTTATCGCCGGGATCATTGCTACTGCGACCTCATGCGCCGGTCTGCCGTCCACCCGCACATTTCCCGGTTTCGCCGGTTATAGTGCCGGCCTCACGGACGACAGGCCTTCCCCGCTTTGACCATGCACCCTTTGGGTGTCGCCGCCACCCCTACGCCGGAAGGCCGATCGCGTGCATGCACCCACCTTCTTCCGCGACCGCACTGGCCATCGTCTTCCGTAAACAGACTTGGCGCCTTCATCCCCACTGTGGCGCTGAGCGCTCCGTTGCCGGAGCTCTTGGTGGGTCACCATTTCGACGCTGCGGTGATTCCGTAATGTTGCGGCTCCACCCATTGCAAGCCCCACTGTGCCACCGACCTCGGCGTCGCCGCCGGGCCGCTGGGACCTTTACATCCGGGCTTCCGCTTCGTGAGTCACCTCCTCGAAGCGCCGGATAACGCTACCGCGGCAAGTTGGGCAACTCCGCGGGTCGGTCTCACACCGACTGGGTACATGGTGGTACGGGCTGCACTTGCGGACTGGTGGGTCGCTCGTCCTCCACCGAGGACTTTGTCACGGCGCTGCGCCGGTCGGCTCTCGCCTGGCGGCGGCCGTCAGCTATCGGGCAGCCTGGTCTTTACCCGAACCGGTCTCTCACCGGCTGGTCGATGTGGACTTGTGCGAGTGAAACCCGTCCTCTTAGACCATCACCTCCTTCCTCGGGTCTCCCGCTATCGTGGAATCCAGAATGGCCCCAACACCTACCGGGGAGTGACACTCAAAGCCAGTGTGTTCGCTGACCCCCGGGGGTGCAGTCCGTGAACGACCCCTGCCCCCGCGCCATCACCCCCGGCGAGCCGGTCCCTGGGGGACGGGGACCGGGAGCCCGTGCCCTCGTGCGGCGCGGGGTGTCGCTCGGGGTCAGCGCCACCATCCTCTGCGGGATCCAGGTCGGCGAGCGGGCCATGGTCGCCGCCGAGTCGGTCGTCATCCGCAACGTGCCCCTCCACACCCTTGTGGCGGGAGTCCCGGCGCGTGTGATCGGGAGAGTGTGCGCCTGCGAGCGCCGAGTGGAGATGGTGTCTCCCACGGACCGAATGCGGGCGCTGCCGCGCGCAGGGGTGCGCCGTCATCTAGATCTCGCCCGTCTCCAGTCCCCAGTAGCTATGCCACATCCGGCGGATGATGGGCTCAAGCGATTCGTGCACCCAGAAGATCCGGGAGGGGTACGGCGGCCCCGAGGTGCGCTCCCGGAGGACCGCGTCCGGCTCCGCTTGCAATCTAATGCTATGGGCGCGCGTCTCGGCCCCGTCTGACTGCATCTAGTCCAACATCTCGCCTCGCCTGGGGCTGGCGCCACGGGAAGACACGCTCACACATGACTGTGACGGCGAAAGATCCGCCATTCCCTTCCTGATGGAGCGTGCAAAGGACTTTTCACACAGGTTTCAGGTCAAGCAAACAATCTCGGCAGGGGGGCGCGCACAACCCTGCTGGCTATGCGAGAATCTTTCCTCCGATCGCTTCCGCTGCGGAGATGACGCGCTCATCACGCGTCGCCAGCGGGAGGTCAAGTCGTACCGCCAGCTCCAGGTACGCCGCATCGTACGCCGAAAGGCCCTGCTCACGTCCAAGGGTTAGCACGGACGTCAGGATGCGCTCGGCTGCGGGCTGCTCCATCACAATGGGAAGAGCCAGGAGGAGCTCAATAAACCTCCTGCTCTGCGCTTCCTTAAGCCGTCCGCGCCGCTCCGTCGCCAGGAGCACGTTCGCTACTTCCAGAGGCCAGATCGCCGGCACGATTGCGGTTGCCGTCTGAAGACGGTCAAGCACGCCCTCTGTGTACGGCGTGGACTCATTTTGAAAGCACCACGACATTGTGACAGAGGCATCGAGGACGAAGTCCACTAGCGCCGTCCTTCTTCAATCAGTTCACGGAGGGAGAGCCCCCCAAGCGTGATGCCCCGGCGGAACTCCCGTAAGGCGGTGATCACCCGGCCAGGATCCTGGTGCCTACTTCCGGGTACAGGGACAAGCATTGCTACGGGAACCCCGTGTTTGCTGATCATCACCGTCTCGCCCCGCTTCGCCTCTTCAAGGAGCTGCGGCAGGTGTGTCTTTGCTTCGTAGGCGCTAACAGTCCGCATTTATGCCTCACCTTGGCCTTCAGGGATTCAGTCTAGTCTAAAACCAGTCTAATCTTCAGAGCCCCGTATGTCAATTCTCGGCAGTGAAGGCCCAACCGTTTCGGGAACCTGGGGAGCTCCGGCTTTGGGAGGGCCGGCGGAGAGCGATGAGGACAATCCCGGGATGATTCTTGAGGACCACGAGCAGGGAAATCTCGTTTCTGAGGTCCTAGATGCATGTAGGCGAGTGACGGCAGATCGGCGGAGAGAGTCCCAAACGGTGGAGTGATGTCAATGGACCCCAGTAGCACCAGTAAAGTGTCCACGAAACGGGGGCAAGTCCAGTGGCAGGATTCTCGTGATGCTTGATGTTCATGATACGGGCTGGTGGGTCGCTCATCCAGTATCGAGGAACCGTATCACAGCACCCCATCGGTCAGCCCACGCCTGGTGGTAGCGTGAGTGAGCTGTCGGGCAGCCAGGTCTCTGCCCGAACCGGTCTCTTCACCGGCTGGTGCATGTGGATTTGTGCAAGTGAAACCCTCAAGGCCACCACCTTCTCCCTCTCTCCTGCAGTGTGGGTGCGCCAAGATTTGGGGGTGGAAATCTTCTTCGGACCTCACGTTATCGGGCTGCATCTGGACCTGATTGAACTGTCACTTCATTAAGACGCACCCCTGCTCGCGGTGCCCGCGGCGTTCCGCCCTCCTCCAGAGAGCGCCGCACGAGGGCCAGGTAGCGGTAGGCGAAGTGAACGAACTTCCCGTAGGGCGCCGTGGCGAAAAACCCGACCAGCACCCCCAGGTGGACGGTGAGCAGCGGCCCCATGAGGCGGGTGCCCCGGAGGGCGAGGAGCAGCAGTCCCGTGAGGGCCACGAGGTCCAGCAGAACTAGGAAGCTGTAGTCCAGGGCCGCCATCGCCCCGGTGGTCAGGTCCCGGGGGCTTGCGAGCTTGAGCCACAGGAGGCCCGTCGTTCCGACGGTGAGGAGGACTCCTCCCGCCAGGCCGGAGAGGACCGGCAGGCTCGCCACGGGATACGGGGGGAGGAGGCCCAGGACGTCCTGGTAGACGGCCGCGAGAGTGGTCGAGAGGAAGGCCAGGAGGAACCCCCCGACCACGAGCGCGTGGAGCCTCCCCCGGGCCCGGCTTCCCCGGCGCCTCGGGTAGTAGCACCCGGCCCCTCCTCCCTTAAACCACCGCTGCCCCAGCGCCTCCCCCGCCGCACGGCCAAGGGCCCGGAGGTCGAGGAGGTCCCGGAGGGATCCGTGGATCTCCGTCCAGTAGGCCAACGCACCCCCCGTCACGACGCCGGCGCCGTAGAAGGAGAGGATGAGAGCGGGAATGACCATCGCCAGGTACGGGACGACGGCGTAGAAGGCCCCGGGACCGGCGTGCGGGGAGGTGACCCGCGCCCACCCCACGAGGCCCAGGACGAGGGCCCCGACCGCGAGGAGGCCTCCCCCCGTCACCACCCCCGTCGCCCACCCGCTGTGGCGCACCCAGGAGGACAGGAGGCGGGGCCAGCTGTACCGCGCGTAAGTCCTCACCCGCGCCTCCGCCAGAAGGGCGGGGATGTTGACGGCGAACTCGTGGGGAGGCGCAAACATGCAGGCATCGTAGCAGTTCCGGCAGTCGTGGCAGAGGTGCGCCAGGTAGGTCACGTCCCCCTCGGTCAGCTCGGTGCGGAGCTCAAGGGCGGGGAAGACGGCGCAGTACCCCTCGCAGTAGCGGCACGCGTTGCAGATCCCCAGCTGGCGCGTCGCCTCGTCCAGAAAGTCACGCCCGGGCATCCCGCGCCGCCTCCGTCCCGGCGATGCGGCCGAAGACCGACCCGATGGTCAAGCCGAGCCCGCCCAGGTACCCCCGCGACAGGATGTTCCCGGCCATGCACTCCCCGGCCGCGTACACGTGCGGGAGCGGCCGGCCGGCCGTGGTGAGGACCCGTGCCCGCTCGTCCACAGCCAGCCCCAGGTAGGTGAAGGTGATGCCCGGCCGGAGCGGGTACGCGTAGAACGGAGGCTGGTCCACCGGGAGCGCCCAGTGGCTCTTGGGCGGATGGAGCCCCGAGGTGGCGCACCCGTCGAGCTCGCCCGGCCGGAAACGCTCCCCAGGCCGCACCGAGCGGTTGTAGGCGTGCACCGTCGCCTGGAACGCGGCCGCGTCCACCCCGAGCAGGGACGCCAGATCCTCCAGGGAGGAGGCCCGGAGGGGCGGGTACGCCGAGGGGATGAAACACCCCCACACCTTCGCGTCGAAGACCGAGTACGCCGTCTGGCCCGGTTGCTCGGCGATCAGCGCCCCCCAGCTGGCGTACCGGCGGGGCCAGAGGTCCTCCCCCTCGTCGGCGAACCGCTGCCCGAGCCGGTTGACCACGATCCCGAAGGGAATCGAGTCCACCCGGGTGACGATCCCCCCGTCGTACCGGGGAGACCGCGCGTCCACCGCCACGGCGTGCACGCCCCGCGGCTCGCCGACCGACCGCGCTCCGCGCCCGAGGAGCGCCGCCAGCACCGTCCCGTCGTTGTAGGGCGTGCCCCGGATCACGAACTGGTGGGCCGCCTCCCCCCAGTACCGGGCCAGCCACGGGATGTTCGCCTCGAACCCTCCGCTGGCCACCACCACAGCCCCGCAGGCGAGCGTGCGCCGCACTCCCCCGACGTCCACCACGACGGCGCACCCGTCGGACCCCGTCTCCACGAGGTCGCGGACGGTGGCCTCGTACAGGACCTCGACCCCCACGCGGCGGGCGGCATCGTAGTAGGTGTTCACGAGGGCCTTCCCCCCTCCCAGGAAGAACAGGTTGGTCCGGGAGAGGTGCAGGGTCCCCCGCAAGGGAGGCTGCCACCGGACCCCGTGCCGCTCCATCCACTCCGGGAGCGTGCGCGACTCCTGAATCACCAGGGTGGCCAGCCCGAGATGCGTCTCCCCGCCCGTGACGCGGAGGAGGTCCTCCCAGAACTCCTCCTCCGGGTAGGCGCCCGTGACGAAGGGCGTGGCCCGGTCGTGGACGTACCGGAGGTCGCGGGTGTGGCGGCTGTTGCCGCCGCGCAGGGACTCGGGCGCACGCTCCAGGAGGACCACGCGAGCTCCCCCCTCCGCGGCGGCCAGTGCCGCGCACAGGCCTGCATTGCCTCCCCCGATGACCGCTACATCGTGCGTCGCCACGCCTTCCCCCCGCGGTGCGGTCTACGGGAGCACGGGAATCCCGCCTGTCTCACGGACCGGGAGGAGGGACCGCGCGAGGACGGGGGTCCTGCGGGCCATCCAGGAGGCGCGCTCAGGGAGAAGCACTACGGGGTCTGCGCCCTCGTCTGGCCTTGCCCCCTCGGCCCCAGGATCGCGGTGCTGGGTCCCGCCCTGAGGACGGCCGAATCGGCGTGGCCAACCGCAGCCTCCACCTGCCGGGCGACCTCCAGCAGCCTGTCCAGACGGACCCCGGTCGCGATCCCCATCCCTTCCAGCATGTGGACGAGGTCTTCCGTCGCGATGTTCCCGGTGGCCCCGGGGGCGTAGGGGCACCCCCCGAGGCCCGCCACCGAGGCGTCGAACCGCGTCACGCCGGCCTGGAGGCCGGCGAGGACGTTGGCCAGGCCCATCCCCCGGGTGTTGTGCAGGTGGAGGCCCAGGGCGGCGGCGGGGAAGCGGGCCCTCAGACTCTCCAGCATCGTGGTCACGAGCCGGGGGTGGGCCATCCCCACAGTGTCTGCCAGGACCACCTCGGTGAGCCCCCACTCCTCCACCGCCCGGCCCACCAGCGCCTCGACCCGGGAGTACGGCGGGAATCCCTCGAAGGGGCACCCGAGGGCCGTCGCAAACCCCACCGCCACTCCGATCCCCGCCGACCGCGCGAGGAGGACGACCCGCCCGGCGCGGACCATCGCCTCCGCCGTCGGCACGGTGGCGTTGGCGAGGGAGTGGGAGTCGGTCACCGAGACGACGACGTCGATCCGGTCGACCCGTGACGCAATGGCGCGCTCCGCCCCGCGCTCGTTGAGCACGAGCCCCCTGTAGAGGACTCCCGGCACACGGCCGATCCGGGCCATCACCTCCTCGGCGTCCCGCATCTGGGGGACGGCTCCCGGGTGGACGAACGACGTGGCCTGGATCTCCCGGAGGCCCGTCCGGGAGAGAGCGTCGATGATCGCCACCTTGGTCGCGGTGGGGATGAAGGTCCGCTCCATCTGAAAGCCGTCCCGCGGCCCCACCTCGCACACGGTGACGGACTCAGGCCAGCGCGTGGCGCACCTCCGCGGGTCGGAGCCCCGCCCTCCCACGGCGACCTCGTGCCGCGGCGCGGTCTCGGGAGGGGGGCATCAGTACGCGTCCAGGAACCGCGGAGGGCGCTTCTCGTTGAAGGCCGCCACGCCCTCCACCCGGTCGGGATGGGTGACCATCCGCTGGTAGCACTCCAGCTCGATCTCCATCGCCTGCTCGATCGGCTGCTCGAGCCCCAGCTTCGCCGCACGCTTCGCCTGCTGCACCGCCGTCGGCGAGTTGCCCGCGATCGCCTGGGCCACCTCCCGGGCGATCCGGAGGAGGTCGCCCGGAGGGCACAGGCGGTTCACGAGCCCCCACCGGTACGCCTCCGCGGCGGGGACCAGTTCCCCCGTCATCAGCCACTGCAGGGCCACGCCGCGCGGCACGTACCGGGGCAGGAACTGCGTGCCCCCTGCCCCGGGCATGATGCCGCGGCGCACCTCGGGCTGGCCAAACTGGGCCGTCTCGGAGGCGATGATGAAGTCCGTGCTCATGGCCAGCTCGCACCCTCCGCCCACGGCCACGCCGTTCACCGCGGCGAAGATGGGCTTGCGCATCGAGCGCACGAGGAGGTGCATCCGTTCGAAGAGCCTGTGCTGGCGGGTCCACTGCTCCGGGCTCATCCCCATCCGCTCCTTGAGGTCCGCGCCCGCCGAGAAGGCCCGGTCCCCCGCCCCCGTGAGGATGATGGCGCGGACCCGCGGGTCGTCGGCCACCTCCGTGAGGACCTCGATCATGCGGGTCGCGAGGTGGGTGTTGATGGCGTTGAGGACGTGGGGACGGTTCAGGGTGATGAGGACCACGCGCCCCTCCTGCTCCCGCCCGACCTGGACTGGGTCGTCCCCGGTCACCTCCGTCACCTCCTAGAAGGACCTCGGCATCCCGAGGACGTGCTGCCCGACATAGCTCAGGATGAGGTTGTTGGAGACCGGCGCCACGAGGTGGATCCGGTTCTCCCGGAACTTCCGCTCGATGTCGTACTCCGTGGCCATCCCGTAGCCGCCGAAGGTGGTCATGGCGACGTTCGCGGCCTCCCAGGCGGCCTCGGAGGCGAGATACTTGGCCATGTTCGCCTCGGCCCCGCAGGGCATCCCCCGGTCGAAGAGCGTGGCGGCCTTGTCGCGCATGAGGCGGGCGGCCTCCAGGGCCATGTGGGCCCGCGCGATGGGGAACTGGACGCCCTGGTTCTGCCCGATGGGCCGCCCGAAGACCACGCGCTCGCGGGCCCGCGCCGTGGCCCTGTCGATGAAGAAGGCGCCGTCCCCCAGGCACTCCGACGCGATGAGGATCCGCTCCGCGTTCATGCCGCTCAGGATGTAGGAGAACCCCCTCCCCTCTTCTCCGATCCGGTTCTCCACCGGCACCTCCACGCCGTCGAAGACGAGCTCGTTGGTCTCGTTGTTGATCATGGTCCGGATCGGGCGGACCTGCAGACGGTCGCCCACGGTCCGCAGGTCCACGAGGAACAGGCTCAGGCCCTCGGTCCGCTTCTCCACCCGGTCCCGCGGGGTCGTCCGGGCGAGGAGCATCATGAGGTCGGAGTGCTGGACCCGGGAGATGAAGATCTTCCGCCCGCGCACGACGTACCGGTCGCCCCGGCGCTCGGCGGAGGTGGAGATCCGCGTCGTGTCGAGGCCCGCCTCCGGCTCGGTGACGGCGAACGCCTGGAGCCGCACCTCCCCGGAGGCGATGGCGGGCAGGTACCGCCGCTTCTGCTCCTCGCTGGCGTGGCGCACGAGGGCCCCCATCATGTACACCTGGGCGTGGCAGGGCTGGGCGTTGCCGCCGGACCGGTTCACCTCCTCCAGGACCAACCCGGCCTCCAGGACCCCCAGTCCCCCGCCCCCGTACTCGCGGGGGATCATGATCGACAGCCAGCCGGCCTCGGTCATCGCCCGGACGAACTCCTCGGGATAGCGGCGGTCGAGGTCCAGCCGCCGCCAGTACTCCGGCGGGAAGCGCCGGCACAGGTCCCGGACCGCCGCCCGGATCTCCTCCTGGCGCTGTGTCAGCTGGAAATCCATCCTCGTCCTCCCTCCCTGTCGTCGCTCACTCTCCGGAGCCGCGCTCGGACGCCCCCGGGCCGCTGACCGCCGCCGAGCGGAGGAGTGCCTCGATTTCCTCCGGCGAAAACCGAAGCTCCGCCAGCACCTCCGCCGTGTGCTCTCCCCGGACCGGGGGGCACCGGCGGAGGGGAGGCCGCACGCCGTCCAGCAGCACCGGGAGCCCCACCGACAGGAAGCCCGGGATGGTGCGGTGAGGCGCCGACTGGAAGATCCCCAGGGCCAGCGCCTGGGGGTCGGCGGCCACCTCCGCAGCGGAGGAGATGGGGCTCGCCGGCACGCCCGCCCGGTCGAGGGCGTCGGCGAGCTCCTGGGTCGTCCACGTCCGCGAGACGGCCTCGATGGTCGCGTGGAGAGCGTCGCGGTGACGGACGCGGTCCTCGTTGCGCAGGAAACGGTCGTCGCGGGCCCACTCCGGATGGCCCAGCACCTGGCAGAGCCGGCCGAACAACCGGTCGTTGCCGGCCGCGATGACAAGGTGTCCGTCCCGTGTCGCGACGGCCTCGTAGGGGGCGATCATCACCGTGCCCGACCCCACCCGGGACGGGGCGACCCCGCTGGCCCAGTAGGAGGCCAGGTGGTAGGCCATCCACATGAGCGTGGTCTCGTAGAGAGAGGTGACGATCCGCTGTCCCCGCCCGGTCGCCCGACGCTGCCCCAGCGCCGCGAGGATCGCGATCGCCGCCCACATGCCGGTCCCCATGTCGATCACCGAGATGCCGCACCGGACCGGAGGCCTGCCGGGCTCGCCGGTGACGCTCATCACGCCGCCGCGCGCCTGCATCAGCGGGTCGTAGCCCGGCCGGTCGCGCAGCGGCCCGCGGTCCCCGTACGGGGTGATGCTGCAGTACACGATCCGAGGGGTGTGGGACGCGGCCCACGCGTACCCGTAGCCCAGCCGGTCCAGGAAGCCCGGCCGGAAGCTCTCCACGAGGACGTCGGAGGTCCCCAGGAGGCGCTCGAGAACGGGCCGCGCGCCCGGTTCGTGCAGGTCCAGGGTGATCGAGCGCTTGTTGCGGTTGAGCGCGAGGAAGGTCGGGCTCTCTCCGCCCCAGAAGGGAGGCCCCCACTGGCGGGCGTCGTCCCCTCCCACCGGGTGCTCGACCTTCACGACGTCGGCCCCGAGCTCCGCGAGGATCATCGTAGCAAAGGGACCGGCCACGTTGCGCGCCAGCTCGAGGACGCGCACGCCGCGTAGCGGCAGGTCCGACGCCCGCTCCCCCTCGGCCGCCACCCTGCGCCTCCCCTCAGGTCCCCGGGACGAGGTGGGCGACGAGCCCGGCCACGTCGGGCACGTCCTCCAGGGACCGGATGAGCGCCATCGCCCGGTCGATCTGCGGCCCGCCCAGCACCCGGGCGGCGCAGTCCCGGAACTTGCCGGCGAGCTCGGAGGGCCCGAGCGGTCGCTCGGGCGCGCCCCGCGCTCGCTCCACACGCGCCGTGAGCTCCGTCCCATCGCGCGTCCGGATCCGCACCTCCACGTACCCGCCTTCGATCACGTTCGCCTCGACCGGGATCGCGGCGTCCTCCACCACGGTGATGCGGTCCATGAGCTCCCCCACCTCCGGCCGGGCCACCGCGTCGTCCGTGAAGGTGGCCAGGGTGAGGCGGCCGTCCCAGAGGGCGGCGGCCACCGCGTACTCCATGCTGAACTTCCCCTCCAGTCCCGTGCGGGGCCGCCAGGAGATGAGCGGCGCGAGCACCCCCGGGGGCACGCGGACCACCACCTCTGTCACCTCCTCCGCCGGCAGGGCGTGGGCTCCCCGGAGCTCCATCACGCCCTCGACGGCGCGGTGCGTGGCGTAGCAGCAGGGGTACAGCTTCACGCTGAGGCCCGGCGAGGCGAGCTCGTAGGGACGGCCCAGGGCCTCGGCCAGGTCCCCGGGCACCGACGCCCCGGGTGCGAACAGCGCGAAGAACCCCAGCGGGGCCTCCAGCACGGCCGTCTCGCCCGTCACGCCCCGCTGGGCCAGGCGCGCCGCGTGGACGCCGCAGCGGGCGGCGTGGCCCGCGTGGAAGGGCTTGGCCATCGTCCCGAAGTTTCGGCGGCTGCCGGACGACTCGGAGGCCGCGAGGGCGAGGGCGTGCGCCACGCCCGCTGCGTCCAGGCCCAGGAGCTTACCCGCCGCGGCGGCGGCCCCCAGGGTCCCCAGGGTGGAGGTGGCGTGCCACCCCAGCCGGTAGTGGTGGGCGCCGGCCACCTGGCCGAGCGTGGCCATCACCTCGACGCCGACCACGTAGGCCTCGAGCAGCGCCCGGCCGGAGGCACAGCGCGCCTCCGCGAGGGCGAGCACGGCGGGCAGGACGACGACGCTCGGGTGGCCGTGGGCCGACCGGCTCACGTCGTCGTAGTCCAGCGCGTGCCCGCTTATCCCGTTGAGGAGGGCCGCCCCTTCCACCGACGTCCTGAGGGGGCCGCCGAGCTGGCTCGCTGCGGGGCGCGCCCCCTCCTCGGCCAGGACCTCGGCCACGAGGCGCGTGACCGGCTCCGGCGCCCCGGCGAGGATCACGCCGATGGTGTCCAGGCACGCCGCCTGGGCCGCCCGCCGCACCTCCGGGGGCATCTCGTCCAGCGAGGTCCGGGCCACCCAGGCGGCGATGTCCTGCGTCAGGCCCATCCACCGCCCCCCTTCCGTCCTCCTCACTTCCCCCTCGGAGCGCGCGGTCCCTGGCGGCTCAGGCCTCCTGCGCGCCGAGCCCCAGGTACGACCTACGGATCCGAGGGCTGGCGAGCAGCGCCGGCGCGGTGTCGTGCAGGACGACGGACCCCGTCTCCAGCACGTAGCCCCGATCGGCGTGCTGGAGGGCCACCCCGACGTCCTGCTCCACGAGGAGGACACTGGTCCCGCGCCCCCGCAGGTCGTCCACCACCCCCATGAGCGCGTCCACCACCATGGGCGCGAGGCCGAGCGAGAGCTCGTCCACGAGCAGCAGCCGGGGGCGCGCCATCAGCGCTCGCGCGAGCGCCACCATCTGCTGCTCGCCCCCGCTGAGCTGGTGCGCCGCGAGGTGGAGGCGGCCGCGCAGCGCCGGGAACAGGTCGAGGACGGCGTCGAGGTCCCGGGCCGTTGAGGCGCGGTCCCTCCGCGTGTACGCCCCGAGGAGCACGTTCTCCCGGACGCTGAGGTCCGGGAAGAGACGGCGGCCCTGGGGCACGTGGGCGAGGCCCAGGCGGACGAGTGCCTCCGGCGCCCGCCCCGTGACGTCCCGGCCGTCGAAGGCCACGGTCCCCGCCCACGGTCGGAGAAGCCCCGAGACGACCCGGAGGAAGGTGGACTTCCCGGCGCCGTTGGGCCCGATGAGCGCCACCACCTCGCCCGGGAGGACCTCCAGGGAGACGCCCCACAGCACCTGCACGGCCCCGTAGCCGGCGTCCACGCCGCGCACCTCGAGGAGGGGGCCCCGGGAGGAGGGCATCACCGGGTCGCAGCGCGCGTGCCCACGTACGCCGCGATGACGGCGGGGTCCTCCGTCACACGCGCCGGAGGGCCCTCGGCGATCTTCCGCCCGTAGTGGAGCACCACGACCCGGTGGCAGAGACCCATCACCGCCCGCAGGACGTGCTCCACCACGAGGAGCGTGAGCCCGTCGCCGTGGAGCCGGCGGAGCAGCTCCATCGCCTCGTTCACCTCCGCCGGGGTGAGGCCGGCCATGACCTCGTCCAGGAGCACGAGGCGGGGGCGGAGGGCCAGGGCCTTCGCCAGCTCGAGCCGCCGGAGGTCGGGAGTGGTGAGGGCGTGGGCCGGGAAGTCCCGCTTCGGCCCCAGGCCCACGGTCTCGAGGATCGCGTCGGCCTCCCGGAGGGCGTGGGAGACCCGGGGCGCCGACCGGCCCCGGAACAGCGCGGGGACCGCCACGTTCTGCCGGACGGTCATGTGGCGGAAGGGCTGGGCGATCTGGAAGGTGCGGGCCACCCCGAGGCGCGCGATGGCCGCGGGCCGCAGCCCGTCGAGGCGCTGCCCGTCGAACACCACGGAGCCCGCGGTCGGGGGCTCGATCCCGGTGATGACGTTGATGAGGGTGCTCTTGCCGGCGCCGTTCGGCCCGATGAGGCCGACGATCTCCCCCGGCTCCACGGCCAGGTCCACGCGGTCCACGGCCGTAAGGCGCCCGAACATCTTCGTCACTCCCGAAGCGACCAGGAGCGGCATCAGATCCTGTGCTCCCGGAGCTCGGCCCGGATGGCCGCCCAGAGGCCTTCCGGCGCGCGGACGAGCTCAGCGAGACCCCTCGGCGCGAAGACGACGAGGAGGCACACGAGGGCCCCGAAGAAGACGTTGTGGAGGAAGAGGGAGACGTTGGTCAGGATCGTGTCCAAGCTCTTCAAGACGATGGCGCCCACCACGGGCCCGAGGGAGGTGGCGGGGCCCCCGAAGAGGCACATGACGACCGCCTGGATCGAGAAGTCGATGTTGAACACGGTCGGCGGGTCGATGAACGTGAACCAGTAGGCGTACACGCCGCCCACCGCGCCGAAGAAGAAGGCGTTCGTGGCGTAGGCCAGGATCTTGTAGGGAAGCGGCTCGATCCCGAGGACCTGCGCGGCGTCCTGATTCTCCCGGATGGCCGCGAGCGCGTAACCGGCCCGCGACCGGGGGAACGCCTCGCCCACGGCCACGGCCACCGCCAGCACCCCGAGCATCCAGTAGTAGAAGCCCGTGAAGCTGCGCGCCACCGGGAGGTTCATCCCGGAGCCGCCCCCGGTGATCCCGAGGTTGGCGGCCAGCTGCTGGAGCACCAGGAGAAACCCCAAGGTGGAGATGGCGAAGTAGTGGCCGCGCAGGCGCAACAGGAGGACCCCCATGCCCGCGGCCACCGCGGCCGCGAGCAGGCACCCGGCGAGCAGCGCGCCCGCGAAGGGCCAGTGGTGCTGGCCGAGCAGGATCCCGGTGGTGTAGGCGCCGATCCCCAGGAACGCCGCGCCGCCGAAGTCGGGGTAGCCCGTGTACCCGCCGATCAGGTTCCAGGCGGAGGCCAGGACGCCGAACATGTAGATGCCCGTCACGATTCTCACGTAGTAGCCCCCGGCCACCAGCGGGAAGACGGCCGCCGCGAGGAGGCCCGCGGCGACGAGGGCCGCCGTCGCGTACCCGGCCCGCAGGCCCTGCCGGAGGGCGCCGGAGGCCGCCTGGGCCGGGCGGATCATCCGCGGAAGCGCCGGGCCCGGCCGAACAGCCCCGCCGGGCGGACGAGCAGGATGAGGATGAGGGCGCTGAAGGCCACGATGTTGTCGAAGTTGGGTCCGAGCCAGTCGGCGGCGTAGGTCTGGAGGAGACCGAAGAGGAGCCCCCCGAGGAGGGCGCCCGTGACGCTCCCGAGCCCTCCCAGCGCGCACACCACGAAGGCGATAAACGTGTAGCTGGCGCCCATGGCGGGGAAGATGGGGAAGCTGAGGCTGATCAGCCCTCCCGCGACGCCCGCGCTGGCCGATGCGAGCGCAAAGGTCACCGCGTACACGTGGGCCACCGGGATCCCCATCAGGCGCGCCGCCTCCACGTCGGACGCCGTCGCGCGAATGGCGCTGCCGAGCCGGGTCCGGGTGAGGAGGACGTGCAGCACCGCCGCGACCGCGACAGCCACCCCGAAGGCCGCGCCGCGGACCACCGGGAGGACGATCGGGCCCACGGGCAGGCCCCACCCCGAGTAGGCCGTCGTCACCGACCGGACATCGGCGGTCCACGCGGCCAGCGCGAGGTTGGTGATCAGCAGCTCCAGCCCGAACGTGAGGAGGAACGTGATGAAGAAGGAGGCCCGGATCACCTGGTTGATCACGACGCGCTGGAGCGGGTAGCCGAAGGCGAACAGGGTGGCGCCGGCGACGGGGAGGGCAAGGAGCGGGTCCAGGTGGTAGGCGGTGAAGAGCCAGTAGGTGATGTAGGCCCCCAGCATCACGAGGGCCCCGTGGGCCAGGTTGACCACGTTCAACAGCCCCCAGACCAGGGAGAAGCCCACGGCGACGGTCGCGTAGGTGCCGCCGATGAGGAGACCGTTGACCGCGTTCTGGAGCGCGACCTGCAGCTCCGGACTCACCTGGACCGCCCCCCAGCCCTCCCGTCCTCCTGCGCACGGGGGAGCCCGGCAGAAAGCACTGTCTCCCCTGGGGAGACCTTCCGCCCTCCGGCTCCCCCGCAGGAGCGGGTCGGCCCCCGCCGGCCGCCTAGCGCCGGGCGTTCCACGAGGGCGTCGGGTAGATGGGCTTGGCCGAGGCGATGTCGAAGGGCCAGACGGTCACCGCCTGGCCGTGCTGGATCTGAATGTCCACCATCGGCTTGTACACGTTCAGGCCGCGGGGGTCGAACTTGATCCGGCCGTAGAAGGTCATGACGTCCAGGGACGCCAGGGCGTCCCGGACCTTCTGCGGGTCCACGGTCCCGGCCTTCTCGATCGCCAGCTGGAGCGCCAGGCCGCCGGCGCTGGCGTTGGCCGCGTGGTAGTCGGGGGGGAACCCATACTTCCGCTCAAACGCCTGCGCGTAGTCCCGCGCCGATCCGAACAGGGGCCCGCTGTACTTGACGTCGGGCGTCCACTGGGAGGAGGAGAACACGTACTCGGACGCGGGACCGAGCGCCTTCACGAAGTCCGGGGTCGTCGGCCCCACGGTGAAGCCGTAGAACTTCAGGTTCACGTTGAGCCCCTGCGCCTGCTTCATGATGAGCAGGCTCTCCTGGAGGTGGCCCGAGCCGATGAGCACGTCGGCCCCGAGCGACTTGATCTTGGTGAGCGCCGCGCTGAGGTCGGCAATGCCCACCGGGTACTTCTGGTAGTAGACGACCTGGAAGCCGTTGTGCTGCGCCCAGTCCCGGGCGGAGTCGGCCACCTCCAGCGAAAACAGGTCGTCGGCGGTGAGGATGGCGACCGTCCGGGGCCTGGGGCTGAGGGACGAGGCCAGCTTCAACATGGCCGCGGCGTAGTCGCTCGCCGGGCTCGTGATCCCGAAGACGTACCTGTACCCCTGGGTGAAGAGCTTGGTCGCGGCGCCCTCGGCGTCGATCATCGGGATGCGGTACTTCTCGGCAATGGCCTCGTCCGCGAAGGTCGCCGGGCTCCCGTAGGGGCCCAGGAGGAAGTTCACGTGGTCCTGGGTGATCAGCTTCTCGGCCAGCTCGGCCGACGTCTGGGGCTTGCTCTGGTCGTCGTAGTAGAGGATCTGCACCTTGTAGGCCGTCCCGCCCACCTTGATCCCGCCCCGCGCGTTGACGAGCTCCGCCCAGAGGTCGTACCCCTGCTTGGTGAGGGCCCCCTCGCGGGCGTCCGCGCCCGTCGCAGCGAGCGGGGCGCCGATCTTGAGGACCTCCTGCGCCCCAAGGGGGACTCCGATCCCCCAGAGCAAGACGCCTGCCACCGCGGCGATCACGAGAGACACTGCCACCCGCCCTTGTGGTCTCACGCCGCACCCCTCCCCCGTGGCTCTGCCCCCGTGCCGGCTTCTCCTCCGCTCCTACTGCCCCACCCCTCCTCTCCCGCGGAGCGCGGACCCGGATCCCGGATGCCCGACGGCGCCTCCGGCCGGAGTGTGTCCGCTAACTACTACGTCCGGGAGGGGCTCTCCTGGTCTCGGCCGTCCCTGAGAGGTCCCCCGGCAGACCCGGGGCGCGAAGGTCCTGATCGAGGGGCCCGGACGCCGACGCCGGGCCGGGACCTCCCGGCCCATAGGTCCGCCTCTCCTTTCGAGATCCCCCTCGCCGCCCGGCGGATGACTGAGGGACCCGTCGGTCAAAGGGGGAGGCGGGACGACCGGGAGGAACCGCCGGGGCCGTAGACAATTCCATGGGACGTCGATGGGCCGTCCCTGCCCGCAGGAGATGCCGCCGTGAGGACCGCCGGTGCTGTCCACCGTCTCACCACCGCCGTTCCCTACCGGTGGCACCTCGTCGCCGCCCTCTCCATCACCGAGACCATCTCCTGGGGGATCGTCTACTACGGCTTCCCGGTGTTCCTGCAGCCGATGGAGCAGAGCCTGGGGGCCTCCCGCGTGGGCGTCACCGGAGCCTTTTCGCTGGCGCTCGCCGTGTCCTCGGTGGCCGCCCTCCCGGTCGGGCGATGGCTCGACCGCTACGGGCCGCGGGCCCTCATGACGGCCGGATCCTGTCTCGCGACGGTCCTGCTCTGGGCGTGGTCCCGCGTCACCAGCCTCGGGGCGCTCTACCTGGTCTGGGGGCTGATGGGCCTCGCGATGGCCGCGATCCTCTACGAGCCCGCCTTTGCCGCCATCGTCCAGTGGTTTCCCCGGCACCGCGACAGGGCGCTCCTCGCGGTGACTTTGGCCGCAGGCCTCGCGAGCACCATCTTCATGCCGCTGGCCGCCTGGTTGCTCGGGCGCATCGGGTGGCGCCTCGCCGTCCAAGTGCTCGGGGGCTTCCTCGCCCTCACCACGATCCCCGTGCACGCGGCGGTCCTCCGGCCCCCGCCCCGGTCCCCGGAGTCCTCCCGTGCCCCCGCGGGCCCCCGGAGCGCGCGCGCCCCGCTCGCGGGGGTTCTGGCCACGCCTGCCTTCTGGGCCCTCGCGGGGGCGTTCACCGTCGGCATATTTTCCACGGTGACGGTGAGCGTCCACCTCATCCCCTTCCTGACCCAGCAGGGCTACCCGCCCACGTCCGCCGCCGCCGTGGTGGGGTGGATCGGGGCGATGCAGATCCCGGGTCGCCTCCTCTTCGTCCCCGCGACCGCCTGGGCGAGCTCCCACGTCGTGGCGGGGATCCTCTTCCTCCTGCAGGCCTGTGCGATGGTCCTCCTCCCGATGGCCACCTCGCCCCCGCGCCTCATCCTGGTGACCATGCTGCTGGGAGCGACAAACGGCATGGCCACGCTGGTGCGGGCCACCATCGTCGCAGAGCTCTTCGGCCGGGAGAGGTACGCCACCATCAGCGGGGCCATCGCCGTGGGGGTGAACGGTGCCCGGGCGCTCGGTCCCGTGGGCGCGTCCCTCCTCCGCCTGTGGCTCGGCGGCTACGGGAATGTCTTCCGCGTGCTGTCCGTGGCCCTCGCCGTGGTGGGGGTCGCCCTCCTGGGCGTGCTCCGCCGGGGCCGCCCCGAGCAGCGGTCCGCGCGGTGAGGGGCTCTTTCCCCCGTGTCGGGGTACTGCGGGAGGTTGGGCCCGGACGGGCGCCTCCTGACCGACAGGCACGACACGTCCGCCAGCCGGACCGAGGGGATCGGGGAGCGCCAGGAGAGCATCCTCCTCGCCCCCTCGCCGATCAACGGTGATACCCCCCGGGACCGACGGGAGGTCGCAGGGCCTGCCGACGAGAAAGAGGACCCCATGGCGCTCGGGAATTCGCCGTCGTCCTCCGCGGAGGTGGAGAGCATGGTCCTCCGGCTCCTCACCATAGCCAGGGTTCCGATGACCACACCGGCCCGCCTCGGGGTGGCGCGTGTGGTCGGCGTCGTGGTGGCAGCCTGGATTGGGGTGGCCGCCCCAGGCTCCCCGCAGGCGGCGGGGCAGGCGGCCACCGCCTGCTCTGTGCTGTCGGCGGCTGACATCCGGACCGCGCTCGGCGTCGCGACAAGCGGGGAAGGCAAGGCGGCGGACATCGGCGTGCGCCACACGTGCGACTGGAAGCTCTCGAGCGGCGCGGACCTGCGATTGGCCGTGTTCACGTCGGCCAGGGCGGAGACGCTGACCTCCGGGCCGTCATCGGGCCCTCGGGCCTGGGAACCTGTGGAGGGGCTCGGTCAGAAGGCGGGCTACCGGCGGTATAACTTCGCCGCCACGGTGGCCGTGGAGGAGGTCCAGGTCGTCCTCCCAGAGCGGGCGTTCTTCGTGCAGGTCACGGGGCATCCAGACCAGATGCCCGGGAGGGCCGGACTGATCGCTCTGGCGCGCCTCGCAGCCGGGCGGCTCCGCTGACCCGGCGCGGCCGCATGGGCCATCGGCAGTCGGTGAGGCGGTCGGATCTCTCCGGCGGGCCTGTCCCGGCCCGGGAAGACCGGTCGGACCCCGCCACAGGGTCCGCGTGGTGGAGTGGACGTCCGGAGAGAAGGGTCTAGCTCGCCGGGCCTGCCACGCGGGGAGGGCCCTGGAGGATCCCCAGGCGCATGGCCTCGCGGGCCACGTCGACGCGTCTCCGCACGCTGAGCTTTGACAGGATCGAGGAGACGTGGTGGTCGACGGTCTTGGCCGAGACGAAGCACCGTGCGGCGATCTCGGAGTTGGTCAGCCCCTGGGCGATCAGGGAGATGATCTCCAGCTCCCGCGAGGTCAACCCCACCGGATGCGCGCGTGTGGACGGGCGCGGCCCGCGCGGGACGGCGCGGACGCCCATCTCCCTGAGGCGCCTCGCGGTCAGCCGGGCCATCGGACGGGCCCCCAGCCCCTCAAAGATCCCCAGGGACCGGCGGAGGGCCTCCTCGTCCCCACTGTCGGCGAGGGCGAAGGCGGCCTCGTAGGGACAGCCGATCTCTTCCCACCGCTCCGCCGCGCGGCGCCACTCGCCGGCGAGGTGGAGGGCGTAGGGCTCGCTGGACCCGGCCGGGGGCTCGCGAACGCAGCCCGCGCGCCAGCGCCAGTACGCCAGCTCGCCGAGCGTCCAAGGGTCGCGGACCTCCAGCGCCCGCGTGAACGCCGGTCCCGTCGCGGCGTCGATTGCCTCCGGATCGCCCGACACCCACGCCACCTCGGCCCTCGCCGCGGCGACCGGAGCGAGGTGCTGGAGCTCCTGGGTCGGCGCGGCGAGCGCCAGGGCCTCGTCGAGGAGCGGGCGGGCACCCCCATCGCCGCGGCGCGCCCGGATGAGGGCGAGCACGCAGAGGGCCGGGATGCGCGACAGGGTCCCACCGTGGGCCGCGACGACGAGCCGAGCCGAGTCGGCCGCCTCGGGCCAGAGGCCGTGGTCGAGTTCCAGACGGCTCCGGTAGGCCAGCAGCCAGAGCCGCCAGAGATCCAGGTCGCGCGCGCTGCAGTACTCGAGACCGGACGCCACGCGGTCGCCCAGGTCGAACCGGCGGGTGCGCACCGCAGCCCAGGCCAGGTGGATGAAGGCCCGGCCCACGTGCTCTTCCAGGTCCGCCTGCCGCGCGAGCTCCATGCTCCGCTCAAGCTTCTCTCGCCCCTCCGGTACGCCCCGCAAGAGCTCGATCGTCCCCATGTTGTTCAGCGCGTGGACCATGACCTCGCGGTCGTCGATCCGCTGGGCCAGCTCGAGGGCGCGTCGACCCCACAGGAGGGCGCTTTCGGCGTCCTCCGCGTTCATGGAGACCGACGACACGGCACTGTACGCCATCGCGAGGTCGTGGCCGGGAGGAAACTGCTCGAGCAGCTCCACCGCTTCGCGGGCGCGCGCCCCCGCCTCGACGATCCGGCCGGTGCACCAGAGGATGCGCGAGAGGGCGCAGAGCGAGACGCCCTCCTGGAGCCTGTCGCCGAGCGCCCGACGGTGCTCCAGTGCCCGCTCGTGCGTGTCCACCGCGTCCTGGAACCGGGCCGTGAGGAAGTACTCGTAGGCCAAGCGCTCCCGGAGCTCGGCCTGCGCCTCCAGCGGTAGATCCTGCGCCCACCGCAGCGCCTGGGCGTACTGCGAGGCGGCCTCGCGGTGGGCTCCCACGGCCACCGCGCGGCGGGCCGCCTCCTGTGCGCAGGCCAGCACAGCGCGCCCGTCCCCGGCCGCCTCCGCGTGGTGCGCGAGCCTCGGCATATCGTCACGGGTCGCTGACGAGGAACGGAGCGCCGCCAGCGTGGCCCTGTGAAGGACGAGGGCTCGCTGCGGAGGAATGGCCGCCAGGATCACCTCCCGGGTCAGTTCGTGCCGGAAGATGAGGACGTTCTCGTGCCTGTGCACCATCCCCGCCGCGACGCATTCGTCCAGCGCGCCGGCCTCAGTACCGGCGACCGCCCCTACGAGCCAGGGCTCAAAACGGACCCCGATGACGGCGGCCGCCTCCAGGACCCTCCAGGCCCTCGACGACAGTCTGGACGCCCGCGCCAGGACGAAATCCCGCACCGTCGCCGGAATGGCAAGAGAGCCGCTGGCCAGGATCTCCGTGACGAAGAACGGGTTGCCGCCCGTCCGGCGGTACAGCTCTGCTGGGTCGAGACCGCTCCCCTGCGCGAGCGCGCGCACCGCCGCCTCCGTGAGGCGGGGGAGCGTCATCCGCCGGACCGGGTCGGCGGTGGCGAGGTCGCCCAAGGCCAGCGTCAACGGGTGGTGGGCTCCCGCCTCATCGTCGCGGTAGGTAACGACCAGGAGCGCCCGCGTCGTGCCGATCCTCCGGCCGAGGAATCGCAGCAGGTCGAGGGTGGCCTCGTCCGCCCACTGGCAGTCCTCGAAGATCACGACGGAGGGCGCGGAGCCGATGTCCCTGAGGAAGGCCTGGAACACCTCCGCCCGGCGCGCGCCCGCGTCCAGGTGGCGCCTCGTGTCCCTGGCGTGCGCGCTGACGTCCAGCAGCGGGCCGAGGGGACGGGGGGTGGAGAGCGGGTCGCAGGCGCCGACGGCCACGCGAGCGAGTCCCTCGACCGCCTCGACGAAGGTGCGGAGGAGGGCACTCTTCCCAACACCCGCCTCGCCGGCGACGAAGACGAGGCGCCCGGCTCCGGCGGCGGCCTCGCGCATCCACCCCTTGAGGCTCCTGAGGAACGCCTCCCGCTCCAGCAGCCTCACCGGGGTGGCACCTCCCAAGACCGGGAGCTCCGTCCCAAAATAGGGAGGTCTCCCCATGCCGACTCCGCTCGTATCTAATAGACTTTCTGCGACGTCAGATATATTCCTGCACCCGAGGAGGGGTCCTATGCCGCGATTTGTGATTGAACGCAACCTGCCGCCAGGGCTGTCGGATGCCGATATCGACGCGGCGGCCCGCCGGGCCGTGGCCGTGAACAGCGCGCTCCGAGACGTCAGGTGGATCCACAGCAACCTGGCCATCGACCGCAGCAAGTTCTTCTGCGAGTACGAGGCGCCGAGCGCGGACGCAGTGCGGGAGGCGGCCCGCCTCGCCGAGATCCCGTGCGACGTCGTCACGGAGGTCCGCGAAGTGCATCCCGATGCCTACACGAAACGAACCTTGTAGGAGGTGGGGCATGCGGACGGTACGCCGATTGATCTGGGGGCTGGTGGCCGGGATCCTGGCGGGCGCAGGGGCCACTCCGGGACCGGCCTCCACCACGCCGACGGTGGCGCCCGGGGTCGCGGCGTCGATCGCCCAGGCCCGCCTGGCCACGGCCAAATACGCCACGGACCTGGAGCGGGCCAAGGCGGACGGCTACGACATCATCACGCCCATGATCCCCAACATGGGCTACCACTTCCTCAACCCCACGGTCCAAGGCTTCGATGTCACGAAACCGCCCATCCTGGTCTACGTCCGGCAGGGTGCCCGCTGGCAGCTCGTCGCCCTCGAGTGGGTGTACACGGAGCGCCCCGTCCGCGCTCCGCTCCCGGGGGCGCGCTACGGGGCGTTCGGCGCGGCCTGTCACTACACGGATGGGACCTTCATCGCGGCGGCATCCCAGGCACAGTGCGCCACGACGAACCCCAGGACGGGCGCCGGGTTTACCTTCTGGCACCCACCGCTCGTCACGCTGCACCTGTGGGTCTGGTACCCGAATCCCGACGGGGTGTTCGCCGAGTTCAATCCGCTGCTGACGCCTTTCAACGAGTAGTGTTCGTGGAGGGACGCTTCCGGGTGAAATACCTAGCGCTCCTGCTGGTGGCGGGCCTTGCGCCCCTGCCTGGCCCGCCCCGCGATCCCCTGACCGTCGAGATGAGGGAGTTCGCCTTCCGGCCGAGGGTGATTCGGCTAGCCGCCGGCCGGCCCGCAATCCTGCGGTTCGTGAATCGGGGGGAGATCGCCCACCAGTTCGCGGCCGACATCCTGCGGTCCTCCCCCGCCGAACTCCGCGATGCTTGGGCATACGCCGAGGTATCCGGGCTCACCGTGCTACGCCTGCAGCCTGGGGCCTCATCGACGCTCACGTTCCGTCCCTCCCGGGCCGGCCGGTTCCGCTTTGCCTGCACGATCGAGGGGCACCGGGAGAGGGGGATGGAGGGAGTCCTCGAAGTCCGCTAGCCGCACGAGCCCGGCGAAAAGGGCGCCGCGGTGTCCGTCCCACTGGGTGTGCGGTCCACACGCCAGCATCCCCTCGCTTCCCCCCATGGCGCCGCACATCCCACCGGACACCCGGCGCGCCAAGGACGCGGAGTCGGGACGAGGCCGCCTCGCCGGGTCCTCTCGAGGTCCGACGTGTCCCCTGGCGGCCTCCCGCACGGCCGACGCCCGACCACCATCATCGTCCTGCCAGGCCGCGGTCTCCGCGCCGGGGGATGACACCAGTCCCGGGGCAGGATCACCTATTTAAGGAAGGAACACAGTCCACGCCATCTTGACAGCCCCCAGTACCCGTGCTACGTATGGGAAGACGTCATGAATATGACCGCGCGGGCTCCACGGGAATGTATCTGTCCTCGGCGGAGGCCGGGTTAGCCTTCGCCCGAGGGAGCGTGACGCTTCCCGGATTCCCGATCCGACAGACTCCCTCCTAACCTGACCTCCGCTCCTGGCTCCCTGGCGGGGCGCGCCTCGACGGGCGTCCCTGCTCCGCGAGTACTCGAACGGAGGGTTGCGCGATGCGTCGTGGTCTACGCGATCTGCCCCTGGCGGAATCCCCCGGGGCCTGCTGCGACTGCTGCTCGGACCTCTCATGGCCCCACGGGGGTGACGACCTTCCGCCCCTCGCGGGGCCGCTCCCGCGGCGGCGGTTCCTCTCCGGGCTCGCGAGCCTCGGCCTCTTCGTGACGGGCCTCGCAGGGTGGGGGAAGCCCGGGCTCGCCCAGGGACGCCGCCGGGTCAAACTGGCCTTCTGCAGCCAGCTCCTGTGCATCATCCCCTACGAGGTGGCGCGGCACCAGGGCTACTTCAGCGACGCCGGGCTGGACGTGGACCTCGTCTACGTGCGGGGCGGCACCGCGGCCATGCAGGCCCTCGTGGGAGGGGCGGTGGACTACGCTGCGACGTCCTTCGACGTGGCGCTCGCCGCCTACGCACGCGGGGCGCAGATCGTGCGGTTCTTCACGACGGGGAGGCTCCCCCTCTTCGCGCTGGTGGTGGCTCCCAAGGCCGCCGGACAGGTCACGCGCCTCGACCAGCTCCGGGGGAGGACCGTGGGCGTCTCCGCCCTCGGGAACGCCGACCACGTGCTGCTCCTCTACCTCCTGCGCCGCGCGGGCGTGGCCCCGGAGTCGGTGCACTTTGCGGTCCTCGGACCGAACATGTACGAGGCCCTGCGGTACGGCCAGGTGGACGCGGGCATGGTCCAGGAGCCGGGGTCGACCCTCGTGGAGCACGCGGGCGGCCGCGTCCTCGTCAACCTCATGGACCTCGAGCAGGCGCGCCGGTACCTGGGGGGACCCTACGAGTTCATGGGAGTGGCCGTGCGCCGGGACGAGTGGGAGGCGCGCCTCCAGGAGATGCGGGACCTGGCCCGCGCGCTCACCCGGGCCCTCCACTTTATCCACTACGGCACGACGCGCCTCATCATCGACGCGCTCCCCAGGGACCTCATCGCCGGCGGGGACCGAGCGCTCCTGGAGCAGGTGCTGGCCCGCAATCGCCTGTCGCTCTACCCCGAGGACGGGCGGATCCACTCAGACGCCGTCCAGAGGGTCGTCCAGGTGCAGCGCCAGGGGGGCGTCCTGCCCCACCCGGTGGACGTGCGCCCCCTCATCTCGAACGCGGTGGTGGACAGCCTGTGAACGCCCTCGAGATCCGCGGCGTGAAGGTGGCCTACGGGGCGCGGCCCGTCCTCGACGGGGTGACCCTCGAGGTTCCCCTCGGCGGCTTCGTCGCCCTCGTCGGCCCCTCGGGGTGCGGGAAGAGCACCCTCCTGCGGGCCGTCGCCGGTCTCACCCCAACCCAGGCGGGCGAAGTCCGCCTCTTCGGGCAGCCGGTGCAGGGGTGCTCCCCTGACATCGGCTTCCTCTTCCAGGAGGACGCCCTCCTCCCCTGGCGCACCGCCCTCGAGAACGTGGCCCTGGGGTTACGGTTCCGCGGCGCGATGCGGGAGACCGCCCGGGCGGAGGCCGCCCGGTGGCTCGCCCGGCTCGGCCTCCGGGGCGTCGAGTCACGCTACCCCCACGAGCTGTCGGGCGGGATGAAGAAGCGCGTCGCCATCGCCCAGGTCCTGGCGCCCCGGCCCCGCGTGCTCCTCATGGACGAACCCTTCGCCTCCCTCGACGCGATCGTGCGCCTGCTCATCCAGCAGGACTTCCTGCGGCTCGTGCAGGACGAGCAGCTGTCCGTCGTGCTCGTCACCCACGACCTGGAGGAGGCCCTCCTCCTGGCCGATCACGTGGCGGTGATGTCGGCAGGGCCAGGAGCCGTCATCACGCGGGTCTACCCGGTCCCGTTCCCGCGCCCCCGCGACCTCGTGGGGCTCCGCGGGGATCCGGCCTTCGGCGCCCTGGCCCGGGCCGTGTGGGACGACCTCCAGCGCGAGGTGGCGCGGCTGGGGTGGGAGGTTCCCGCGTGAGGCGTGCCGGGAGCCTCCTCGTCCTCCTCCTGGCCTGGCAGGGAGCCGCCGAGGCGCACTGGCTCAACCCCCTCCTCGTCCCGCCGCCCACCCAGGTCGCCAAGGCCCTCGGCGCCCTCTTCCAGAACGGCCAGATCTGGGGGCACTTCGGCACGACGCTCGAGGAAGCCCTGGGAGGGCTAACCGTGGGGATCGTCGCAGGAGGCGTCCTCGGGGCCGCCGCGGCGCTCTGGCCGCCCCTCGCGGAGCTCCTCCAACCCGCCATGACCCTCCTCAACGCCGTCCCTCGCGTCATCCTCGCGCCCCTCTTCATCATCTGGTTCGGCATCGGCGTGGCCTCCAAGGTGGCCCTCAGCTTCCTCCTCGTGGCGGTCACCATCTTCTTCGCCATGTACTCCGGCATCCGCGAGGTCGACCCGAGGCTCGTGGACCGCGTGCGCACGCTCGGCGGCACGGGGCTGCACCTCGTCCGCGAGGTCTACGTCCCGTCTGTCGCTTCCTGGCTCCTCGGGAGCCTGAAGATCGCCGTGGGGTTCGCCTTCACCGGGGCCGTCGTCGGCGAGTTCGTCGCCTCGAGCCGCGGACTGGGCTACCTCCTCTCCTTTGCCCAGAGCACCTACAACGCCTCGCTCACCATGGCCCTCATCTGCCTCGTGGTGGCCGTCACCTACGCGCTCTTCGCGGGCTTCGAGCGCCTCGAGCGGTGGATCTTCCGGTGGAGAGAGGGCCGGCCGACTCCGGCCCGGGTCCCCCTCCGGCAGAGGCAGGACGCGGCGTCCCGCTACGCGGCGGAGAAGACCCCCTGACATGTCCCGCGCCCGGGCGGGCCCAGCCGCACCTGCCCGCCGCGCACCGTCCAGGGTCCCCTCCGGCCAGTCTCCGGGGGACCGCCTCGACCGTCCATTCAGGCTGCTCCGCCGGTATCCGATACGCCGCGGCCGGGCCCATGAAGCTGGCCGAACGCCCTCGACACACTGGGATACACCCGGGTCCCGGGGCGCCTCCGCGACGTTCCATTCGAAGCTCTCCGACCGTGCCGTGACGCCGGCCTCGTGCTCACGCGTCTCACCCCCGCGTACACCTCGGTGATCGGCGCCTGCACGTGCGCCGATCGCTCCGGGCTCTCCCGCCATCAGGCCGCCGCCATGGACACTCGGGCGGCGAGGGAGGCGGCTCGCCGAGTGGCCGAACCGTCGCCTCACTAGTTATCTCAAGCACTTCCACGACCTTGTCCGCTGCGCGCTCGCCGTCACCTCACCCACCTTCGCTGCCTGGAGGACCGCCTGGGGCCAGTACCGCGAGAAGCTCGACGCCCTCCGCGCGCTGCCCGACGCCGACCACCTCACATTCCCCCTGCGCCGCATCCACACTGCCGGCCGCGCCCTGTCTCCCTCCGACTCCCCCGTCCCCGAGACACTTGCCACCCTCGCGTCCATGCCCCTCCCCGACGATCCCCCGTGCGCCCCCCTCGGCCGCGCCCCTGGGGGGGGGACGACGGCTACGTGGTCGCCCGCGCCCTCGAGACCCTCGCCGACTGGTAGGTCCCACCCCCGTTGCCAGCGGCCATGCCCACTCCATGCCGCGGCGGCGGACTCCCCCGCCGCCGCGGCGCGACACTCCGGCCGACCGCGTCCAGTACAACTTGACGGATCCCGACTCGCACATCATGAAGGACGCCGAGGAGGCGTTTGTGCACGCCGAGAGCGCCCAGGCCGCCGTCGATGCCGCGCATCACATCCTTGTCGCGGCGACCGTGACGGCGCAGCCCGCCGATGCCCCCCACCTGGAGCCCATGGGAGCGGCGATCGCGGAGAACACCGGGAGACCGCCCACACGCCTCTCCGCCGACGCGGGGTATTTCAGCGAACGCGCCGGTACGGCGGTGGCCCCGCACACCGACCTGTCCAGCGCCACGGAGAAGGTGAAGCACTCCCAGCCCGTGCCCCCGGCGCCGCGTGGCCGGACCCCGAAGACCCTCTCCGTCCGCGAGCGGATGCACCGGAAGGCGCGGACCACAGCCGGGTGCCGTGTACGCGATGCGCACGGCGATCGTCGAGCCCGTCTTCGGACAGATCAAAGGGGCGCGCGGATTCGTGCGCTTTCTGGTGCGCGGACAGGTGAAGGTCCGCGGTGAGTGGATGCTCGTCGCCACGGCCACGACATCTGTCGGCTGTGTGCGGCACGCCCCCGCGTGGAGGCGGTCCTCCACCCCGGGACAGGGTACGGACGAAGGAGAACAGGGGCCCAGAGACCGCGAAATGCTCCTCACTGTGGGCTCACGCTCCCCATCACCCACCCGTGACCCTGGATTATGACTCCCATCGATGTCATGAACGCTATTACCGGGACGGGCCCCTGGGCCCGCAGGAGGACCTCCCCCGCTCATTGAAGGGGGGCTGAGAATCGGGGTCCCGAGCGACCCCGGTCCAGGAGCTGTGAGGAGGCGCTCCTCGGCCGGGGCACCCTCTTGGACACAAGAGAGACACGCCTGGAGGCGGATACATGCGGCTCACGAGGCGGACCTTTGTGAGGGCGGCCAGCGGGGTGGCCCTGAGCGCGGTGTCCGGATATGGCGGGTCCCTGCACCACGGGGCTGCTGAACCTGTTGGCGCCGGCGTGGTCCGTCGGGCTGTGAGCTTTCCGAGCGACGGCGAGATGCTGCACGGGTGGCTGTACTCGCCCCGCGGAGCGCCTTCGGGCACGCCCCAGCCGGGCATCGTGACGGCGAACGCGTTGACGAGCGTCAAGGAGATCAACCTCCCCGACTACGCAGCCTCCTTCGCGGCAGCGGGGTACGTGACTCTCGTCTTTGATTACCGGTACTGGGGAGCGAGCAGCGGGTCCCCCCGCTTCCATGTGGCCCCCGTGGAGCACCGGAGAGACATCCACCACGCCCTGACGTTCCTCTCCGCCCAGCCATCCGTCGACCCTCATCGCCTGGGGGGATTCGGGATCTCGATGGGGGGCGGTCACATGCTCTCCCTGGCCACCTGGGAACCACGCCTGCGAGCGGTGGCGGTGGCCTCCACAGGAATCGATCCGCCGCGACCAGGTCCTCGGCTCTCGGTTCGAGAGGCCAAGGCGCGGTACGACCGGCTGACGGCCGCAGCGCAGGCCGAACGACGGGCCCGAGACGCCACGCACCTGACCGTGCTCCAGGCATGGTGCCCGCGACCGGCCCCAGGGTGCGCGCTCCCTGTCAAGGAAGCCTACGACTACTACCACCGCGCCAAGCGCACGTTCGCTCCCGCATTTGAGAACCGGCTCACCAGCACGTCGTTTCAGAACCTCCTCGCAGACGACGTCACGTTCGCCATCCACCTCGCCCACGCGCCCCTCCTGATCGTTCACCCCGACCAGGACGTGGTGCCGGTCGAGCACGTCCTGTTCTGGTTCAAGCGCGCGCCGGAGCCCAAGCGCCTCGTCGTCCTCGGCGGCCTGCACACGACCACGTACACGGGCGGGAGACACCTCAAGACCGTGGCCGCCGAGGCTATTGCGTGGTTTCGCCGCCACCTGTAGCTCGTTTCACCAAAGGGAGGGAAGAGCCATGCGGATAGGAGTCCTTGGCTCCGGACCGGTGGGGCAGGCCATCGGCGCCAAGCTCGTGCACCTCACCCACGACGTCATGCTCGGGTCCCGGACCCCCGAGAAGCTACGAGAGTGGGTCACGCGTGTCGGGAACCGCGCACGCGTGGGATCGTTCCCAGAAGCAGCTGCCCACGGGGAGCTTGTCTTCAATTGCACAGCTGGTGCCGCTTCGCTTGAGGTGCTGCGGCTGGTCGGGGCGGCGCATCTTGACGGCAAGGTGCTGGTTGACGTCGCGAATCCGCTCGACTTCTCCCAGGGCGTCCCCCCGACGCTTGCCGTCTGCAACACCGACTCCCTGGGAGAGCGAATCCAACGGGCCTTCCCCGCGGCGAGGGTCGTCAAAGCGCTCAACACCATGAACGCGTCGGTCATGACCGACCCCGAGGCTCTGGGGGGCGGAGACCACCACGTCTTTGTGTGCGGGAACGACGCCGGAGCGAAGGCACAGGTCACGGCGCTCCTCAGGGCATTCGGCTGGCGGAATATCCTCGACCTGGGGGACATTACCGGGGCGCGCGCGACGGAGATGCTCCTGCCGATCTGGCTGCGGCTGTGGGGGGTGCTCGGCACACCCCGCTTCAACCTCAAGGTCGTGCAGTAGCCCAGCCAGGGTCTCCCCTCACAGGCGCCCTGAGCGTCTAGGCCATCACGGCCGGCATCACGCCGTCTGGCATCACGAGGGAAAGGCCCGCCGATCGATTCGCATCGGAAGAAGACGGGCCTCCGGACCCTCGGGCACGAGCCCACGCATGCGGCCACCGACGCGGCGGGACCTGATGTCTCAACTCACCCCCTGGCCCTGCGCGCAGCCCCCCGACGGCGACCGGCCGCGGCCACGAGCGGCCTGCGTGACCGGGGAGCGGAGCCCGGCCCGGCCGTCATCCCGGACCTCATCGCACAGATTCCCCCCGGCAGGAACGCGGACCGCCGGGTCGAAGAACCGACGGCCCATGAAACCTTGTTCCATGTTCCGGAACAGAGGGCGACGCCAGCCGGCGGGAGCGGCTCGCCGGTGAGCCCGGGGGCGTGGTTGCGGCACCGCCTGGCCCAGGGGCCCATCCTCCTGGCGCCCGGCGCCTACGACGCGCTCACGGCCCGGCTCGTGGAGCAGTCCGGGTTCGACGCCGTGTACTTTTCGGGCGCCGGCCTCTCCTACTCGCTCCTGGCCCAGCGCGACCTGGGCCTCGTCACCCTCACCGAGATGGCCGAGCGCGCGGGCTCCATGACCGCCGCGGTGCGCATCCCCCTCATCGCCGACGCGGACACCGGGTACGGGCACGTCGACCAGGTCGCCCGCACGGTGCGGGCGTACGAGCGCGCCGGGGTGGCGGCCCTGCAGATCGAGGACCAGGAATTCCCCAAGCGGTGCGGGCACCTGGACGGCAAGCGGCTCGTCCCGCCCGAGGAGATGGTGGAGAAGATCCGGGCGGCGTGCGCCGTCCGGGCGACGGACCTCCTCATCATCGCCCGCACCGACGCCCGGGCTGTGGAGGGTCTCCCCGCCGCGTTGGACCGGGCCCGCCGGTACAGGGCGGCGGGGGCGGACGTGGTGTTCGTGGAGGCCCCCGAATCGGTCGACGAGCTGGCGGAGATCGGGCGGTCCCTCCCCGGCCCCCTCATGGTCAACATGGTGGAGGGCGGGAAGACCCCCCTCGTGGAGGCGTCGCGCCTGGAGGCATGGGGGTTCCGCCTGGTGATCTTCCCCAATTCCCTCCTCCGGCTGTTCGTCCGGCAAGCCCAGCGGCTCCTCGGGGACCTGCGGAGCTCCGGGACCACCGAGGGGTTCCTCGAGCACATGGTGCTCTTCCCCGAGCTGAACCGTCTCCTGGCCGGCCGCCCATGACGCTCACGGAGCAGATCCTCGCCCGGGCGTCGCGGCGACGCCAGGTCGGCCCCGGCGACGAGGTCTGGGCCCGCGTGGACCTGGCCGTGATGCACGACTCCTCGGGTCCGCGACGCCTCGGGCCGATCCTCGACGAGCTCGGGGGGCGGGTGTGGGACCCGGACCGCGTCGTGCTGGCCGTCGACCATTTCACGCCAGCGGCCACCGTCCGGCACGCGGAGATCCTCGCCGAGACCCGGGCCTGGGCGCGCCGGTACGACCTCCGTCACTTCTTCGACAGCGAGGGGATCCTCCACACCCTCCTCGTGGAGCACGGGCTCGTGCTCCCCGGGACGGTCGTCGCCGGAGCGGACTCCCACACGCTCACGGCCGGTGTCTGCGGCGCCATGGCCGTGGGAGTGGGGTCCACGGAGATGGCCGCCATCCTCGCCACCGGCGAGATGTGGGTCAGCGTCCCGCCCTCTGTCCTCGTGGAGATCAGCGGGACGCTCCCGAGGTGGGTATCAGCCCGCGACATCACGATGCTGATCCTCAAGGAGCTGCGGGCGGACTTCGCCCTCGGGCGCGCCATCGAGTTCCGGGGGGATACGCTCGCGGCCCTCCCCCTGGACGAACGCTCGGTCCTGACGAACCAAGCCATCGAGATGGGCGCCCACAACGCCCTCCTCCCGCCCGACGAGGTCCTCCGCGATCACCTCCAGGCCCTCGGACGCGCCGCCTCCTCGTGGGAGCCAGCGCCCACGGAGGAGGGCGAGTACGCGGAGCTCTACCGGTTCGCCGCGGACGGGCTCGAGCCCCTGGTGGCCTGCCCTCCCGCGGTGGACGCCGTGCGCCCGGCCCGCGACCTCGCGGGAGTGCCCCTCGACCGCGCCTACCTCGGCTCCTGCGCCGGGGGCACGTACTCGGACCTGGCCATGGCGGCCCGGGTCCTGGCGGGCCGGAAAGCCAGGATCCCCCTGACCGTGGTGCCCGCGACCCGGGCGGCCTACCTCCGCGCCCTGGCCGACGGCACGCTTGCGGCGCTCGTCCGCGCGGGGGCCACCGTGCACGCGCCCGGGTGCGGGGCGTGCGCCGGGCTCCACTCCGGCCTCCTCGCCTCCGGGGAGCGCTGCATCGCGACGGTGACCCGGAACTACCCAGGCCGCATGGGGGCGCCGACTGCGGAGATCTACCTCGCCTCCCCCTACACCGTGGCCGCCTCGGCCGTGCGCGGCCACATCGCCGACCCCTCCGAGGTCGCCGCCCCGTGACGGCGCCGCCCGCCCTCCCCCTCCTCTGCGGACGGGCCCGCGTGTGCGGCCGCGACGTGACCACCGACCACATCCTCCCCGGCCGCTACCTCGACAGGTCCTACGACGAGGTGGGCCAGTTCGCCATGGCCGGGCTCGACGAGACCTTCGCCTCCCGCACCTTGCCCGGCGACATCATCGTGGCCGGCCCCAACTTCGGCTGCGGCTCGAGCCGGGAGGCGGCGGTCATCGCCCTCAAGGCGGCGGGCGTCGCCGCGGTCGTGGCGCCCTCCTTCGGCGGCATCTTCTTCCGCAACGCCATCACCCAGGGGCTCGTGCCCGTCGTGGTGGACGACACCGGGGGGATCGCCGAGGGCGATCCCCTGGAGGTGGACCTGGCACGGCGGGTCCTGCGGCACCTGCGGCCCGGAGCGGCGCTCCCGGAGCGGCCCATCCGGAACCTCACCGGGACCTCGCTCGAGATCCTGCGGGCAGGAGGCCTCCTCCCCTACGTGCGCCGGAGGCTTGCGCGGTGACCCAGCGCCTCCCGCTCCGCGCGGCGCCCGCAGTCCCCCGCCCTCCGGAGGAGGACCTCAGGAGCGTCGCCCGCGCCCTCGACATCCTGCAGGCCTTCGGGAGGGGACAGCCGGAGCTCGGCGTCACGGAGCTGGCCCGCGTCCTCCGCCTGTCCAAGAGCACCGTGCACCGGCTCCTGCGCCTCCTCGCGTCCCGGGGGTTCGTGGCCCAGGATCCGGCGACGCGCAGGTACCGGCTCGGGGTGGAGCTCCTGTGGCTCGGCTCCCTCGTGCGGGACGGGATGGACCTGCGCCGCGAGGCGCTGCCTGTCATGCGGGAGCTCCAGGCGCGTGCGGGGGAGACCGTCAACCTCAACGTCGAGCGGGACGGCCACCGGGTGTGCATCGAAAAGGTGGAGACCAGCCACCCGATCCGCGACTTCGTGGACATCGGGAGGCCCCTCCCCCTCTACGCGGGGGCCTCGGGGAAGGTGCTCCTCGCCCACCTGCCGGACCAGCGCGTGGCGGAGATCCTGCGCGCGGCGGACCCCGCGGCCATCGCCGGGCGGCTCCCGACCGGAGCCGCTCTCCGCCGGGAGCTCGCCCGCATCCGCAGGCAGGGGTACGCCTCCACGAGCGGCGAGCGCGTCGAGGGAGCCTCCTCGGTGAGCGCGCCCGTCTGGGACGCCGAGGGGCGCGTCGTGGCCAGCCTGAGCATCTCGGGACCCAGCTACCGGTTTCGACCGGAGCGGGTCCGGGACTTCGCGCGGCTCGTGGTCAGTGCGGCCCGGGAGATCTCGGGCCGGCTCGGCCACCGCGGCAGCGGTCGACCTGAAGGGAGGGCTCGCCGATGAGACGCCTCGACACCCTCGTGAAGGGAGGGCAGGTCGTCTTCCCGGGGCACGGCGTGGTCCGGTGCGACCTCGGGATCAGGGACGGGCGCATCGCCGCCCTCGCCGACGAGCTGGAGGCCTCCGCCGCCGGGGAGGTCATCGACGCGTCGGGTCTCCTGGTCTTCCCGGGAGGGGTCGACTCCCATGTCCACCTCGGCATCTACCGCCCCCTCGCGGTCGATGCCCGGTCGGAGACCGAGTCGTCGCTTGTGGGAGGGGCGACCACCGTGGTGAGCTACGTGCGCACCGGACGCCACTACCTCAACACGTCCGGCCCCTACCGAGAGGTCCTCCCGGAAGTGCTCGGGGCCACCGCGGGACACGCCTACACCGACTACGCCTACCACGTGGCCCCGATGACGTCCCACCACCTCACGGAGGTCGACTGGATGGTGAGGGACGCCGGGATCGCTTCCTTCAAGTACTACATGTTCTACAAGGGTCTCAACCTGGCCGCAGACTCCACGGACGCCTCCAGCTACACCATGGCCGAGAGCTACGACCTGGGACACCTCTACGCGCTCATGGAGGAGGTCGCCCGGGCCGACGCGCGGTACGGGACGCGGGGACGCATCTCCCTCAGCCTGCACTGCGAGCAGCCCGAGCTGATCCGCGTGTTCATCGAGCGGGTGAGGGCGTCCGGCCGCAACGACCTGCGCGCCTATAGCGACGCCCGGCCTCCGCTCACGGAGCGGCTCTCCATCTACGAGGCGGGGGTCCTGGCCCACGCCACGGGGTGCCGCGTGAACCTTCTCCACCTGTCCAGCGCCGAGGCCCTCCAGGCCGCCGAGGAGATCCGGTCTCAGTACCCGCGCCTGGACGTGCGCCTGGAGACCACCCTCCACCACCTGTGCCTGACCCACGAGGCCCTCACCGGGCTGGGCGGCAAGGTTAATCCCCCGCTCCGAGCGCAGCGGGACGTGGACGCCCTGTGGACGGGCGTCCTCCGCGGGGCGATCGACTGGGTGGCGAGCGACCACGCCTGCTGCATGGAGGAGTCCAAGGGGACGGACCTGTGGCCCGCTCTCCCGGGCTTCGGCGGGACCGCCCTCCTCTACCCGGTCATGCTCTCGGAGGGCTTCCACAGGCGCGGGGTCCCGCTCGAGCGCATCGCGGAGCTCGTGAGCGCCCACCCCGCCCGGGCCTTCGCCCTCTACCCGCAGAAGGGTGCCCTCCTCGTCGGGGCCGATGCCGACCTCGCGCTCGTGGACCTTCACCGGGAAGAGGTGGTGACCCCCGAGCTCCTCCACTCGGCCCAGGACCACACGCCCTTCCAGGGAGTGCGGGTCCGAGGGTGGCCCGTCCGCACCCTCCTCCGCGGCGAGACGGTCTTTGCCCACGGCCGTCTCGCCGCCGCCCGTCCCGGCGGACGCTTCATCAGACGGCCCGTCCCGAAGGAGACCGCACCACCTGCCTAGCTCGTCGCTTTGGTCCACACGACGGAAAGGGGGGAGACCCATGACCGAAGACCCGAAGCTCCTCTGGAGGCTCGCGGCGCTCGCCGTGGCGGCCCTCCTCCTCCTCGGAGGGATCCCCGCGGCTCTCCCGGCCGCCCCACGCGACCGCCTGACCATCGGGTTTGTCCTGCCCCTCACGGGCGTGGCCGCCAGCGAGGGGAATGAGGTCAAGGACGGCGCGGAGCTCGCGGCGCGCCTCCTCAACGACCGCGGGGGGCTCGTGGCGGGGGGGCAGGCCTACCAGGTCGCCCTCGTCTTCGAGGACGACAAGTGCAGCCCCCAGGGCGCCGTGGACGCCGCCAACCGCCTCGTGGCGCGGGGCGTGGACTTCGTCGGCGGGAACTTCTGCAGCAGCGCCGCCCTCGCGGACCAGCCCATCTTCGCCCAGGCGGGGATCCCCCAGATCTTCTACGCCTACACGACCGCCCTCACGGCCGAATCGCGCGCCAAGACCCACGCCGTCCTCTCGGTCCGGCTGGGCCCCCAGGCCAAGACGGAGATGGCCCCCCTCGCCAAGTACGCCGTCACAGTCCGCCACACCACGCGGTTTTTCGCCCTCGCCCAGAACACCGACTTCGGCCGCTCCATGGTCGCCGAATTCCGCGCCGTGCTGGAGAAGCTGGGCGGGCATTTCGTGGCGGAGCCGGAGTTCTACCCCTTCCCCCAGACCACCGACTACCGCACCCTGCTCGCCAAGGCCAAGGCCTCGGGCGCGGACGCCGTGCTGGCCATGGGCCTGGTGGGGGAGATGATCGGCATCACCCTCCAGTCCCGCGAGCTGGGCCTGACCCAGACCCTCTACGGGAGCGACCTCCCCGAAACCCTGCCCTACCAGCAGGCCGTGGGGGCCAAGGCGGAGGGCATCGTCTTCCCGTGGATCTACGACGACGGGGTGGACGCCCGGCGGTTCCAGAGGAAGCAGCCCGAGCGGGAGGCGAAGGCCATGAGCCTCGCGTACCTGGCGGCGTTCCACCGGAGGCCTCCCCGCAACGCGGCGTGGGGGTGGGGCACCGTGACCCTGATCGCCCAGGCGGCCGAGCGGGCCCGGACGGTGGACAGGGTCGCGGTGGCCCGCCGCATTCTCTCGGGCGAGAAGTTCGACCTCCCCTTCGGGACCTACGGGTTCCTCCCGTGCGGCCAGGCCGACATGGGCGTGGGGGTCGCCACCTACGAGAGCGGGCCGCGGAAGGTCCTGCTCACCGACCGGGACTTCGCCTGGACCCCGCCCGTCGTGCTGACGCGGCAGGCCCTCTGCCCGTAGGAGCCCGGCCGCTCCGCCGCGCCCCGGCGAGATGAGCCCAAGCCTCCTCGCCCAGCTCCTCGCGAACGGGGTCTTCCTGGGCAGCCTCTACCTGCTCGTGGCATTGGGCCTCACCCTCATCTTCGGCGTCATGGGCATCGCCGACTTCGCCCAGGGAGCCCTCTACATGCTGGGCGCCTACGCCAGCTTCTCGACGACGCGCCTCCTCCACCTCCCCTACTTCGCCTCCCTCCCCCTGGCCATGGCCGGGGCCGGCGCCGTGGGCCTCCTGGCCTACCTGCTCGTCTACCGGCCGCTGCACGCCAAGGGAGGGAGCACGACCTTCGTGGCGGCCCTCGGCGTCCTCCTCATCGTCCAGAACCTGGCGCTGTGGGCCTTCGGCGGGGAGTTCCGGCTCCTCCAGTCCCCCTTCGGGGACGGCAAGCTGACCGTCCACGGCGTCGTCGTCACGTACCACCAGGCCTTCGTCATGGCCGTGACGGGATTCCTGTTGCTCCTCGCGGGCGTGTTCCTGAAGGCCACCAAGTTGGGAAAGGCCCTCCGGGCCATGTCGCAGAATCCCGAGGCGGCCCGGATCGTGGGGATCCGGGAGTTCCCCATCGCCGCCGCGACGTTCCTCGCGGCCGCCGCGCTGGCGGGCGCCGCAGGCGCGCTCATCTCCCCGCTTCAGGCCTTCGACCCCAGCGTCGGGACCCGGATCATCCTCAAGTCCTTCGCCATCACGATCTTCGGAGGACTGGGGAGCATCCCGGGAGCGCTCGTGGGGGCGCTCCTCGTGGGCCTGGCCGAGACCGCCACCGCCGCCTTCGCCGGGGCCGAGTACACCGACCTCGTGGCCTTCGCCCTGATGGTGGCCGTGATGTTCGTGCGGCCCCAGGGGCTCTTCCGGAGGGCCGGGCCCGCCGCCCCGCCCGCGGGAGGGGTGCAGCTCGCGGGGGGCGGGCTCGGACGCCGCGGGGGGAGGAGGGCCTCGCCGGGCCCCGCCACCTGGGCGGGGCTCGTGGCCGTCTGCGCCATCCTCCCCTTCCTCTTCCCCAGCGTCGCCCACCGGAACCTCCTCGTCCTCATCATGATCAACACCCTCGTGGTCCTCAGCCTGGATCTCCTCGTGGGCTACGCCGGGCTCCTCTCGCTCGGGCACGCGGGCTTCTGGGGGATCGGCGCCTACACCTCGGCCCTGCTCGTGATGAGGGAGGGCGCCCCCTTCCCGCTGGCCGCCCTGGCGGCCGCGGTGGTGGCGGGCAGCTGCGGGCTCTTCATCGGGTACCCGTCCCTGCGCCTCCGGAGCCACTACTTCGTCCTCGTCACCTTCGTGACGGGGATCATCATCACGCTCCTCCTCACCTCGCTCGTGGGGATCACCCGCGGTCCCATGGGCCTCCCCGCCATCCCCTTCGCCACCCTGGGCCCCGTCACGTTCAACACCTTCCGGTCGAAGGTGGGGTACTACTACCTGGTGACAGGGGTGGTGCTCCTGGTCCTCTCCCTCAAGCACCGCCTGCGTGCCTCGCGCGCCGGGACGAGCCTCATCGCCATCCGGGAGGACGAAGACCTGGCCGAGGCCGTGGGGATCGACACCCACGCCCACAAGGTCCTCGTCTTCGGGCTGAGCACCGCCATCGCGGGCGCCGCAGGGTCCCTCTACGCCCACTACACCACCTTCCTCAGCCCGGATGCCTTCACGTTCGTCAGCTCCTTCGACTTCTTCGTCATGACCGTGGTGGGAGGGGCGGGCACCTTCGCCGGGCCCCTTGTGGGCCCCGCGCTCATCACCGTCCTGCGGGACGCGCTCCGCGCCGTCTCCCCCGTGCTGGCGGAGGTGGCCTTCGGCGTGCTCCTCATCCTCACCGTGGCCTTCTTCCCCCGAGGGCTCGCCGGGGCGTGGCAGGCCTCCGAGGCCCAGAGGCCTCCAGCAGCCCGGGTGGGGCACGACCATGCTTGAGGTGCGGGGCCTCAGCAAGGAGTACGGGGGGTTCCAGGCGGTGCGGGCCCTCTCCTTCACCGTGCCCGAGGGGAGCGCCACCGGCCTCGTCGGGCCCAACGGGGCGGGGAAGACGACCACCTTCAACATCATCAGCGGGTTCGAGCGGCCGACCCGGGGGAGGGTCCTCTTCCGGGGCGAGGACGTCACGGGCCTCCGGCCCCACGTGCTGGCGCGCAAGGGCCTGGTCCGGACCTTCCAGAACACGCGCGTGTTCTCCCGGCTCACGGTGGAGGACAACATCGCCATCGGGTGCTCCCTGAGCCTGCGGCCCGAGGAGCAGGTGGAGGCCATCCTCGACATGGTCGGTCTGGCCGCCCAGAGGTCCCGGACGGCGGGCGAGCTCCCCTACGGCCAGCAGCGGCTCCTCGGGATCGGGATCGCCCTCGGAGCGCGCCCGAGGCTCCTCCTGCTGGACGAGCCCTTCGCCGGCATGAACCCGGCCGAGGCGGCGGAGTGCATGGAGCTCATCCACAGGATCCGGCGGGCCGGGACGACGATCCTCCTCATCGACCATCACATGGAGACCGTCATGCGGCACTGCGACCGCATCATCGTCCTGCACCACGGCGAGAAACTGGCCGAGGGGACTCCCGCCGAGGTCCGGGCCGACGCCCGGGTCGTGGAGACGTACCTCGGCGAGGCCCATGCTTGAGGTCCACTCTCTCGCCGTGTCCTACAGGGGGGTGAGGGCCCTCCAGGGGGTGTCCTTGCGGGTGGGCGAGGGCGAGATCGTCGCGGTCCTCGGCGCCAACGGAGCCGGGAAGTCCACCCTGCTCCGCGCCATCTCGGGACTCGTCCGGCCCCACGCCGGCAGGATCCTCTTCCGGGACCGGGAGATCACGGGCGCCCCGCCCGACCGCATCGTGAGGATGGGGATCGCCCACTGCCCCGAGGGGCGCCAGCTCTTCCCCGAGATGTCGGTCGAGGAGCACCTCCAGCTGGGAGCCTACACCCGGCGGGGGCCGGTCCACGAGGACCTCTCGCGCGTCTTCGAGCTGTTCCCGGTCCTGCGGGCCAGGAGGAAGCAGGTGGTCTCCAGCCTCTCGGGGGGAGAGCAGCAGATGGTGGCCATCGCCCGGGCCCTCATGTCGGACCCGAGGGTCCTCCTGTTCGACGAGCCCACGATGGGGCTCGCCCCCCAGGTGGCGAGGGAGGTCGCCCGCACGGTCCAGGCCCTCCGGGACCGGGGGAAGACCATCCTCCTGGTGGAGCAGAACGTCTCGACCGCCCTCCATCTCGCCGACCGGGGCTACGTCCTCGAGAACGGCCGGATCGTGGCGGAGGGGCCCGCCCCCCAGCTCGCGTCGAGCGACCTCGTGAAACGGGCCTACCTCGGCGGGTAGGGATCGGTGCGCGACCTCCGCGGGCCGGAGCCCACGCGGTCCCCCGCCTCGGCTCCACGCAGGAGCTAGTGGCGGTGGCGCCCCCGGAGGGCGCCAGAGGGGATCTGGCGGGCTGGCTGGCGGGGGGCCTGCGGCTCCGGGTGGCGCCCCATGCGCCTGCCCGCGTCGTGGTGGACGAGCGCACGGGGACGATCGTCGCCGGAGGGGACGTGCACCTGTTGCCCGCGGCGGTGGCCCACGGGTCGATCAAGGTGATCATCCGGGGCCAGACCCAGGTGAGCCAGCCGCCGCCCCTGAGCCCGGGCACGACGGTGACGGCGCCCAGCGCCCAGATCTCGGTCCAGCAGGGGACGAGCCGCATGGTGCTGGTGCAGGGGGCGGCGACCCTGTCGGACCTCGCGGCCGCACTCAACACGCTCGGCGTGCCGCCGCGCGATCTCATCGCGATCCTCGAGGCCCTCGAGGAGGCCGGAGCGCTCGAGGCGGAGCTGGTGGTGATCTGATGCCCGGTTCGGGCATGGAGTCAATCGGACGTGCGGGCGCGCCCCCCGGCGCCGAACATGCAGACCCACGTCTGCGCGAGGCCGCCCAGGGGTTCGAGGCGCTCCTGTGGGAGGAGGTGCTGCGCTCCCGGACGGGCTGTCGCAGGACACCGGAGCGGCCGGCTCTCTCTACTCAAGGCTCGAGGTCCAGGCGCTCGCCGACGCGCTGGCGCGGGCGGGCGGCGCGGGGCTGTGGCGAACGGTGATCCAGGAGATGGCACCGGCTCGAGCGCAAAACTGCATCGGCCTTGGAAGCGCCAGTAATTAGTTTCGGTGCCGCTTTACGTCGAGCCGCGAACGTCGCCTCTTTCGCCCTGCGCATTGCAGTCCGTGTGCGAACGCGCGGGATGAGTCGTCTGTCGGGGAGCTGCCCGGTGGCCCCGCGCGGATCGATCTGCTACAATCACGGGAGAACAGGCCTCAGCCAGGAGCTATCGGCCTGCGGACCACGTCGCCACCGGAGGCGCCCAGCGTGACACTCACCGTCGACGTCGAACAGGAGGCCGACGGCCGTTGGATCGCGGAGATTACGGAACTCCCCGGGGTCCTTGCCTACGGGCGGACAGCGGAGGACGCGCGGGCGAAGGCGCAGGCCTTGGCCCTACGCGTGCTGGCAGATCGCCTCGAGCACGGCGAGGCGGGGCCTGACCTCGCGACCATTTCGTTCGCGGCCGCATGACGGAGTGGCCCAGTACGCGGGCCACGCGGGTGCTTGCCGCGCTCCTCCGCATCGGTTGGACCGTCAAACGCCAGACCGGGTCGCACCGAGTATTCGCGCGGCCGGGCTGGCCCGATGTGGTCTTCCCGCTCCCCGATGGCGAGGAGATCGGGCCGCGCATGCTAACCGCATCGCGAAACACACGGGTCTTCGCCCCGACGACCTGTAGTCTCTTCGCCCTGTGAACGTGTAGTGTCTCCGCACTCACGGGGAGCGAAGTGCTCCGGGCGGCGCTCATGGATGAGTCCCCTCAGAGACCGGAGGGCGGCAAGGGTGCGCGGGCCCGTGGGGCCGGGGGCCTGTTCTATGATGCCCTCGTGGTCGAGACTCTGGCGGAGGCGATCGCCCGCGCCGACGGCGTGGGGCTGTGGCGCCTGCTCGTTCCCCGCTAGAGGCAGGACACGCCCGGGACGGCAGGCTGCCCCGACGGGCCGAGGTCGACCACGCCGTGGGCCGGGTCGGCGCACAGCTGGCGCCCATCGCCCATTGAGGCCGCCGCGGTCGCGGTGTAGGAGGTCGGCGCCGGGCTGTCGGGCGCCGCGCTGAGTGGCTTCGACTGCGCGGCGTCGGAGACGATCTGGCCGCGGCGACGCAATCGATCCCACCGACGGAGATTTCCAGAGTCCTCTCCGCGTCGAGCGACAGTGCTTCCCGCATCGCCGGACTCTTCGCCTCTTCGTTCATCACCCGAGCCCACTTCCAACCCATCGCGGGAGATTCCACACGAGGTATCCCCGAGCAGCAAACTTGAAGGTCAGGTCGAGCACAGTCCCCGCTCCTTCAACGCACGGACTTCCTCGTCTCCATCGCGTCCTGCATCGGTGCCTCCTCGACTGTCGGTGTCGCGCCGGACCGCCGCGCTCTCCTCCACGTGAGGCGCGAGCACGGGGCTCCCGCCTACCGGTGCCCTCCCAGCCAGCTCAGCAACGGGATGTTCACGACGATGCCGGAGTCCTTGATCGTGAGCTCGCCTTTCGCCTCCGCCGCCTTGATCTCGGCCAGAGACCGGAGGATCCGGGGATCAGCTCCGGCGTTCCAGGTCACCAGCATGATCCGCCGCAGCGGGCTGTAGCCGGCCGTGCCCGGGGGTTTATCAAAGACATCCCGCTGGAACTTCAAGGGCCCGCCGTCTTTGATCCCGTTCGTAAAGACGTACACCTCCGCCAGCATGGAGGGGGGAGCCTGGGCGAGCGAGGGGACCGTCAACACCGGCGAACTGATCATGCCGGTGAGGATCTTGGCGATCTTAGGATTCGAGACCTCGGTGTGCATGAACTTGATCTTCTGGCCGTCCAGGTAGCCTGTGACCGACGGCTCATAGCCCCGCAGGAGGAGCTTGAAGCCCCCCACGAAGGCGCCCACTAAAACGCCTGCCACCACAAAGACCACGAGCACGCGCTTCAGGCCCCCGGTCCGGGTGCTCCCGCCCCGTGCGGCCACGGTCATTGGCTGATTGACCTGTGCCATTTCATCCACCTCCCCCCTGCCCATCGCGGGAGTTACCCCCCGGCCCTCGAGGTGGGGGCCGGGGCCGTGTCAGCTACGTGGAAGCCGCGCTCGATGATCGCGGCCCGGATGCCGCCCGGCGTGACCCCTCCCTCGCGGTACGTCACCGTCACGCGCTGCTGCGCAGGGTCGCCTGCGACGCCCTCCACACCCGTGAGGCGGCGGGCCGCCTCCGTGATGGACTCAAGGCAGTGCTCGCAGTGCATGTTGGGGATCGTCAGGGTGAGCTGCGCTGCGCGGCCACGGCGGCCTCGGCGCATCGTGGGCAGGAGCCGGCCGGCGAAGGAGTTGGTGAGCACCGTGCTCACACTCGCGACCATCGCGATCATCGCCCACACCGGGGGCACGACGCCCATCGTGGCCAGCGGGATCCCGACCCCGTTGAAGGCGAAGGCGAGGGTGAGGTTCTGCACCGTCTTCCGGTAGGAGGCCTTCCCGATGTGATACGCGTCCACGACCGCCCCCAGCCGCTCGCCGATCAGCACGACGTCGGCCGACTCGATCGCGATGTCGGTCCCAGCGCCGATCGCGATCCCGACATCGGCCTGCATGAGCGCGGGGGCGTCGTTGATCCCATCCCCCACCATCGCGACGCGATGGCCCTGGCGCTGGAGGTCCCGCACCACGCCCGCCTTGTCCCGGGGCAGCACCTCGGCGTGGTACTCGGTGATCCCCACCTGAGCCGCCACGGCCCGGGCCGTGCGGAGGTTGTCGCCCGTCAGCATCACGGGCTCCAGCCCCGCCGCCCGGATGCGCTCGACCGCCTCCGCGGCGTCGGGCTTGACCTGATCCGCGATCGCGACCAACCCGGCCGGCCGACCGCCGACCGCCACGGCCACGACCGTGTTGCCGGCCTCCTGGAGGGCGCTGATCTGCTCGCGCATGGGCCCCAGGTCCGTGCCTTCGCTCTCGAGAAACCGCGGGCTGCCGATCACGACGCGGTGACCCTCCACCGTCGCGACCACCCCCTGGCCGGGCACGGCCTGGAAGTCCGAGACCGACGGGAGCGGGACGTGCTGCGCTTCCGCGAGATCGACCACGGCCCGCGCGAGCGGGTGCTCGGACGCGCTCTCGGCCGCGGCGGCGAGGCGCAGGACTTCGGCCCTTGCAAACGGAGCCACCGGCACTATCTCCGCCACGGCCGGTTGCCCACGGGTGATGGTACCGGTCTTGTCGAGGACCACCTTCGTGACGTCCTTGAGGACCTGGAAGGCCTCGGCGGACCGCATGAGAATGCCCCGCTCCGCGGCCATGCCGCCGCCCCGGACCATCGCGAGCGGCGTCGCCATGCCAAGCGCACACGGGTAGCCCATGACGAGCACGGCGAGGGCGGCGAAGATGGCCCGCGTCCAGTCGGGAGAGCCCGTCACCGCCCACGCGCCCGGCCCCCAGATCAGCACGGCCAAACCGGCAAACCCGAGCACCGCGGGCACGTAGACCTGGAGCACGCGGTCCACCAGGATGAGGATGCCGGGCTTGAGCGCCCGCGCTTCTTCGACCTGCCGGGCGACCTGCTGGAGGAAACTCTCCTCCCCGACCCGCGTGACCCGGACCAGGAGCGTGCCGGTCTGATTGACCGAGCCGCCGATCACGGCATCGCCCGGCGCCTTCTCGACCGGGAGCGACTCGCCCGTCACGAGGCTCTGATCGACGCCCGACAGCCCCTCCGTGACCACCCCGTCCACGGGGATCGACTCGCCAGGCCGGACCCGGACCAGGTCGCCGGGCATGACCTGCTCGACCGGCACTTCTTCTTCTCGGCCGTCGCGGACGACGCGGGCCGTGGGCGGCACCAGGGCCAGGAGCTTCCGCACCGCCTCCGAGCTGCGGGTCCGCACGAGCAACGAGACGTAACCCGAGAGCAGGTGGTAGGTGGTGATGAACACCGTGACCGCAAAGAAGTCGTGCAGGGGAAAGGCGTCGTCGAAGTAGCCCGCGAATCCTCCGAGGAGCCCGGCGAACGCGCCGAACTCCAGCAGCACGTGCTGGTTGAGGATGCCCCGCCGCAGGCTCGCCCACGCCATCGTGAGGATGTGCCCGCCCGGTCCGAAGACCGTCGCCAGCGCGAGCGTCGTCATGAGCCACGAGAGGCCCAGCCAGCCCGGGGCGCCCCGGGCCATGGGGAGCACGCCTCGCCACGCCAGCACCATCGCGCCCACGGCCACGACCGCGAACCCCACCGCCACGAAGAGGTTGGCCCGCCCGGCGCGCAGCTCCGCCTCCTCCTCGTCGACGGTGCGCACCTTGCCGGCGTCGCGGACGGTGTAGCCGAGCTCCAGCAGGATCTCCGTGAGCCGGTCCGGCACGATCCGCGCCGGTTCGTGCTCGATGAGGACTTCCTCGTGCGCCAGGTTGACGTTCACTCGATGAACGCCGTCCATGCGCCCGAGGGCTTTCTCAATGCTCGTGACGCAGAACGAGCAGGACATCCCGCCGATCTTGAGCTGCAGCTTCTCCACACCGCCCTGCCGGGCGAACGCGTCGGATGCCTGCGTCCGGGCCGCCAGGTCGCCCCGGCGGTCCGGCGCCTCGACACTCATCAGAACCCCCCCTCTAACCAGCTACCTGATAGCCGAGCCGCTCGATCGTCTTCCGGACCTGATCCGGGCTCAGCCGCGCCGGGTCGAACGTCACAACGACCCGCTGGGTCTCGGCGCTCGCCCGCGCGTCCTTGACGCCGGGGAGGCGCCGCAACGCGGCGCCGATCCGCTGCTCGCATCCGGCACAGTGGATCTTCTGCTCCCCGGTCACCGCGAACTCGGCTGTGCGTGCCATCTCTGCCCCCTTCATCGTCTCTGCCCCCTTCATCACCGGACGGCTCCTATGGGCCACACCGGGTCACACTCCACCCCTTACACCTTCCACCGACTGGAAAGTCAATGGGCCGTACCGCTCCGCCGCGCCTGACCTCCCCTCCATGCCGCGGCATAGCCGGTAAAGACAAGCACAAACCCGCCTCCGAGCAGCGACGCCAGGGTCACGGGAGAGACCGGGCGCATCGTGGCCAGCAGCAGCACGCTGCCGGCTGCCACCAGGGATAGGGCGCGCCACCCGGCGCGCACCACGCCCGCGAGCATCAGGGCGACCGACGCGAGCAAGAGCGGCAGCGCGATGTGATTCAGAAAGACGAGGAGCGGGTGACCCAGAAGCCCCGGAGCAGGACCCGTCGCGGCGCTCATGCCGGCCATGCCGCCACCTTGGCCGGCGGCACTCCCGCCCACGGCCCCCACGCTGCCCGCGACGCCGGCGATGAGGGAAACGATCATGCCCGCACAACTCACCACCGCGCCGACCCCGCCAGCGCACTGGCAGAGCACGTCGCGGCGCCTCAGACTCGGCGCGGCCGACGTGACCTTCGCCGAAGCTCCTCTGTCCACGCCTCGCCCTCCTTCTCGTGCATGTTGTCCGCTCCACCCTCGCTCTGCCGATCTTACACCTTCCACTTAACTGGAATGCCAGCGCACAGCGAGCGGCACGAGCGGCAGAGTGGGGCCCCGACGATGTCACCTCCCCAAGGTGACAGGGCCGATCTGCCGGGTCACGCGCCGTCCCCGGGCGTACGCGTCCCCATTGCGCTTGATGAGGTACAGGGCGGCGATCGCGAGGAATACAAGCGTCACGACCAGCGTGTAGTCCACGCGGAACTGCACGCGGAGGAGCTGCCTCGCCGCGGGACGGGTCGGGAGCGCATGCAGCGCCTTGAACAGGTACTCCATCGCCAGGGCAGACGTCACCATGGCAGTGTAGAAGACCGCGAAGATATAGGCCGCCGCCTTCCAGCCCATGAACTCCTTCCAAAGGTTGAGCACGGGGACGGTGATCAGGTCAGACACGATGGCGCCGACGGCCCCGCCCAAGGAGACCCCGCCGAGCCACAGCGCGGCGGCGTAGGGGACGATGCCGATCGAGCCGATGAAGCTGAAGACGCCCGCCACAACGCCCATGGCGACGTTCTCCAGGGCGCCGAGGAAGCTCGACGGCGCGACAAACAGCGCGGCCCACATGGAAGCCGGCACTCAGGCGACGATGAACCCGGCGATGAGGAACCCGAACACCACACTTTTGTAGATCCGCCGGAGGGTTTTGAAGTACCGCACGGCGATCCGGTACCAGATGTCCTTCCCCTTGAGTTGTTCCCGCCAGCCGGGCCGCGCGGGCGCCTCCGTCACCGGCACGCCGACCGCCTGGGGCAGCACCGGCTCTCCCTCCTGCTCCTGTAGCCGCCGCCGGGCGATCTCGAAGACCCCGACCGGTAGCGTGGCCCGCACCAGAAGGTACATGATCGCGACCAGGACGAACCCGCTCAGCGGCTCGGCGGCGAGGAACTGCCAGCCCATCAGCACGTAGATGAGGATGCCGAGTTCGAAGACGATGTTGGTGGACGCCAGGGCGAAGGCGCTCTCCGCTGAGGCCACCTTCTTGAACAGTGTCTGAGCGATGGAGACCGCGCCGAACGTGCAGGCGGAGCTGGCGGCCCCCAACATGGTCGCCTTCCCCGTCGCCCGCAGGTCCCGCCCGCCGGGAAAGCGGACCATCCGCTCCTCGTCGACGAGAACGTCGATGGCCGCGGTGACCGACACCCCGAACAGGATCGACCCACAGGGCTTTGTAGAAGAAGATCCCCCCGGCCTCGAGGCCGTGCGCAAGCGCTCTCAGGGCTTCAGAGAGTAGCAGCATCGCAAACCTCCCGTTAGAGGCGGCCCTCGGCGGTCAACGACATCCTGCCAGTTTGCCGCGCAGGCCCACCCGGGTGCCTCTATGTGGGTGATGCTACAGCTTCCAGCGAGGGGAAAGTCAAGGGCCCCCAGGCCGCGGGCAGGAATGGGGTCCCCGCTGTCCCGGGCACGCCCGCCCGCTGCGCGCTTGACAGGATCTCCCAGCACATCGCGAAGGCAGCGCCGAGCGCCTTGAGGATCTCGGGGCATCTCCCCCCGATCAGCGCGCGGCGCGAGCACACCCGGCGTGGCTCACGGAATCCGAGCCTGACCGGCCAGCAGCGCCTCCGCGACGTCCCGCCACGCCGCGCGCCTCAGCTCCGGTCCCGGAAATGTGCTGTGGATCCGGCCATCGCGCCCGATGAAGAACGTCTCCGGCACCCCGGTCGTCCCAAAGAGGCGAGCGGCGGTTCCGTCCGGGTCCCGCAGGGTCGGGTACGTGATGTGGAACTCCTCGAGAAACGCCCGGGCGGGCGCCTCCAGGTCCTGGGTGTCGACGCCGATCACGAGGAGACCCCGCGCGGTACTCCTGCCAGACGGCCTCCAGTAGCGGCGCCTCGTCCCGGCACGGGACGCACCAGGAGGCCCAGAAGTTGAGGATGACGGCATGGCCGCGAAGCGATGCGAGCGAGACCGGCGGCCCATCGAGCGCGGGCAGGGTGACCGAAGGCACGGGCGGCATCTCCCCGCGCGCCAGCGCCGCGCTGATCGCGAGCGTGCGCTGATGCCGCACCACGGCCCCCGCGAAGAGCGCGAGCAGCAGGAGCACGGGGACCAAGAGTTCCGCGCCGATGAGCCATCGCGACCGGGCGGTCGCGGCGCCGCGCACGTTCTTGCGCCCGGACACCCCATTCGGCACGGGCCGAGGGCCCTCGCCGGTCACGGCGTCGCCGTCGCGCGCAACTGGTCCACGCGCGTCACGAGCGCACGCTCGCCGCCGGGCCGAGCAAGGCACCGGTGTACGTGTCCACGACTACGCCGTCGGCTCCGATGAGCACGGTCGTGGGAATCCCCACGATCCGGTACAGCTGCGTGTCCGGGGCCCGCGCTGCGCGTTCATCGGAGGCCCCGCTCACCGACCGGAGGCGAGGATTCTGAGGTCGGTTGCGAGGCCCCCGGGATCGAAGTTCCCGGGGAGAAACGCCCTGATCTCGCCTGTCGGATCGATCACGTAGACGATCGCGGTGTGGGTAACCTGCTGGGGAGTCGGCCTGGACGCGGCGACCGCCTCCGGATTGACCTCTTTGGCGTCGCTCCCCACGTAGTAGTGGGCCCAGACCGGCCGCAGCTGCGCGAACGATCCGTGCAGGTACGTGAGAAGCCCCGCCACGCGATGCACTGTGAGGAACTGCTCGACCGCTTCCGGCGTGTCGCCGTTCGGATCGACGCTGACGGCGACGAGCGCGACGCGTTTCGCCACATCCCCGAGCTGCCGGTAGGCCCGGCCCATCTTGTCCGCGATGAGCGGGCACACGTCCGGACAGTGCGTATAGAGAAACGTCAGCGCCACGGCCTTCCCCCGAAAGTCGGAGAGCGCCACCATCTGACCGTGCTGATCCGGGAGGCGGAAGTCGAATGCCCGGATCGGAGGCGTCAGCACCGTTCCGGCAAGCGGCGGGCGCGTCGCGTACCGGACGTACACCCACGTCCCTCCGGCGGCGAGGACGAGCGACGCTGCCGCCGCGAAAGCGAGCCGCGGCCACCACCGCTCGAGCATGGCCAGCAGCGGGGGCGCGGAACGACCGCTCGTCGGCTGGTCCGGCGCGGGTGTCGGCCTCGCCATCGCGCCTCACCTCACTCGTGACCCGTGCCCACCGCGGCGCCCCCGCCGTAGGGCACACGAGGTGAGCCAGACGCCGGCAGCGGGTACGCGGCCAGCCATTTCTCAAGCTGCGCGACGAGGTCGTGCACACCGTCGCGCCCGGTGAAGCCGCCCGTGATCGCCACCGTGAGGATGCGGCCGTCAGGACCGACGAGGTAGGTGGTCGGGATGGCCGTGACGCGGTAGGCGCGGCCTACCGCGCCTGTGTCGTCACGGCCGACGGGATAGGTGATCTGGAACTCCCGGAGAAACGCCCGGCTGTCCGCCCAGGTGTCGTTCTGAAGGTCGATCCCTACGAAGACGACGCCACGGCCCTGTACCTGAGGTAGGTGGATTCGAGCGTCCGAGCTTCGGCTCGGCACGGTGCGCACCGGGACGCCCAGAAGTTCAAGAGAACCAGGTGGCCGCGGAATGCCGCGAGGCGTACCGGCCCGCGACCGTCGTACCCGGGCACCTCAGACGGTGGGGCGACGGCACCGGGCTCCGGGCCGACGCGCTGCGCAACTCGTGCTGACCCCGGCACGTCACGTGAGGCCTCGGTCGACGCGGTTTGCAACACGCTGCGCACCGCCCATGCGGCGAGCGCGGCGCCGCCAGCCATCAGCAGGACCACCGCGAAGAGACGACGGCTGCGCCCCACGCGTGCTGGCGCCGGCAGGCGCGCTGGCGAACCCTCCGGGTGAATGGGTTCCGGCATCGCCCCCGTCACACGGGCGCGGCACTACGGGTGCGCGACCTCCCGCTTGTCCAGGAACTCGCCGTGCCAGGTGTGGTACCACACCTGGCCGGTGGTGGCGTTGACGCTGAGCATGCCGACCTGGCGGCCACCGCGCATGACGTCGAAGTGGTAGTACCCATAGAACGTATCCCCGTCGCCCACCGTCGCGCCGGGCAGGTAGCCGCCCAGGAACTGGTTGGCGTCCTGGCGGGCCTGCGCCTCGGAGATCTGGCCGGCTACGGGCGCCGCTCCCGGCTGAGGAGGCGCGGGCGTGCCCTGCATCATGCCGCCGCCCATCATCCCCTGCCCCCCCATCATCATGCCGCCTCCGCCCATCATGCCCATGCCGCCCATCATGTCCTGCATCATGGCGCGGCCGTACTTGGTGTTCCACATCATGTTCGGGCCCATCTCCGGCATCGCCCGGCCGCTGTACCGGTCGACCAGCACCTGGATCGCGCCCCGGCCGGTCGCGCGCTCCGTGAACTGGCCGTAGAAGTTCTGGGTGTAGGCCTCGACCTCATCGAGCACGAGGCCGTCGAGGTTGTGCGCGGCCGGCCATGCCCGGAGGATCCGGATGGCGCGATCCATCGTGATGGGGCGAGCCGACGGGGAGAAGGGACCGCCCATCATCCCCATGCCCCCCATCATGCCGCCCATACCTTCGGACGGCATTCCGCCCTGTCCGAGCACAGTAGTTGCCCCCGGCCCCATCCCGACGATGCCTAGGCCAAGGACGATCACCACGGCCACCAGACCCGCTATGATCTTCATCCCACGCCTCCCGCGCGAACCGCGCAGCGCCACCTATCGCACGTCCACAAACGGTTCCGGACCGGATCCCGCATCGGACGATCGAGGTGATCTACTATTGACGATAGTATAATGGCCTGTCAAAATTGGGAAGACGAACTCCGGTTCGGGAGGTGCCGGTGGAGCCTGTGCCCTTACGCGTTGCGGATTGCGGGTCACGCGATCGCGGCGGTGTGACGGCGGCCTGTCTCGATGGCGAGGCGCCCTCGACGAGACGCACAGCATGTGGGACGCGCGACCTGAGCGCGGGGCGCCGCCGGCCCTTCGAGGTGCGCCCATGAGCCCGAAGCACCCCTGGCGCCCGCCCCAGGTCAAGGTGTTCCGGCCGGACCGCCCCGGCGTACGCAAGGTACTGGGCGATATCGAGGCCGAGATTATGGAAATCGTCTGGGCACGCCCTGGGTTCCAGGGCTCAGCGGTCCGCGACATCGTGGAGATCCTGCCGCCCCTCGGGACGACGACCGACTTCCCCCCCACAGGTCACCTCCCCAAAGCCGCGGCCAGCTCTTCCCGCCGGATACGGCCACTCTTGCGCCACAGGACCTGGCCGTCAGCGGCGCAGAGGAGTACCGTGGGTACAGACAGGATATCGTACTTTTCGACCAGGTCCGGACGTTCGTGGACATCGACTTTGACCAGGGTCAGCCGATCGGTGGACTGTGAGACGATATCGACCAGCGCTGCCTCCACAGGCGGGCAGGTCGAGCACCAATCGGCCCGGAAGTAGACCGCGACCAGCCTGCCCTGCCTGAAGGCTTCGACGTAGCTGTCCTGCATCTAGACCTCCTCACCGGCGGCCAGGGCCAGCGCGACCTGGGTGATCATCGTGCCAACCGCCGTGTTGTTCATAAATTTGCTGGCGACGTACAGGACTTTCACTCGCGCTACCTCGTTCAGGGCCGCCTGAAAACTTGCTTCGGCGTCGCCCCGGATCGCCTTCCACACCTCTTCGACCGATCCGCCGACCCGGTGCCGGGCGGCTTCTGCTTTCTCGGCGAGGGCTGGCAGGATGATCCTCAAGGCCTCGACGAACTCAGCGGCGACCGCGGAAGCATCCTCGCTCGGATACCCGGAGGCGAGCTGTACAGCGATGTCTTCCAGCTTCACCGGCATGATCTCCCTCCTGCTGGCTCCCGGATTCACGCCCTCCTGCCCAGCAGACAGACAAAGGACGCCTTCGGCTCCAACCCTTTGTAAGCCGGCTCGGCGTACAGCGGGTCCCCGGGAACTTGGGTGACCGCCGAGGCCACTTCGGCGAGGACGAATCCGACTTCGGTCAGAAAGCCTTGCAGCTCCTGATTGGTGTAGAAGGTAGCATGGCGATAGAACGGATGACCGGCCAACTTCTTCTCCAGATACCACCGGCCCCACGCGCTGTCCCGGAGAATGTCGGCGATGACCAGCACCCCGTCCGGTCTCAGCACCCGCCGTGCCTCCTGTAGGAGCGGAAGGGGACTCGAAAAGCACAGCGTCATGATCATCAACACACCACCGAAGATCCGGTCGGGAAACGGCAGGGACCTCCCCCCGAGCCTGAACCACACGGATCCCGCGTCTGCGGGCGAGCCTCAGGACACCTAACGCAGGATCTATCCCGTAGGGGACGCGCAGCGCCTCCGCGAACCGATCCGTCCCCACGCCGACCTCCAGGACTGGCCGGGGCAGGTCCTTCAGGAGCATGCTCACAGCCTCCACCTCAGACGGAAGCAGGGCTCGCCCCTCGGGGGAATCAAACCAGGCATCATATCGGACGGCCTCACGCTCAAAGACCTCTGTCACATCAGGTGACCCGGCGGACCCTGCACTGACCAGTAGCTCTGCCACCTCAAGTCACCACCGGGACGCCAAGCCATCTGGCCCCCAGGGAGACCACCGCCCGAAGCACCTCGCGCCGCGGACCCGGTGGCGCTAGCCACCACTGCTCGAAGAGCACCTTGCCCCAATGCCACGCTCGCCCGAGCTGCCGGAGCTCTACCTGGGGAGCGGGTTCTGCGAAGAAATTTCCAAAGGCGAACCCGGCCATACTCTCGCCTGCCTCCAGCGTGCAATACCCATCCCCGCAGAACTCATCTGCGGGAGGGGTTCCGGCGACCTCGGCAGCGATCCTCTGAGCGACGACCTTCGCCTGGGCATGGGCAAATACTCCAGCCTTTGGCAGCATCATGGGAACGTCCGGCTTCCACCGACCCGGGAGAGGGATTGCAGTGACATCACCGATGGCGTAGACACGGTCATAGCTCGTCCTGAGGCTCTTTGGGTCGACTGGGACGTAGCCCGTCTCGTTGGTTAATCCGGATTCGCGCACGACGCGGGGACTCTGGTGGGGCGGAACGGCGACCAGGAGGTCGAAGGGCGCAGATCCCTTCCCCTCGAACATCAGCTTGCGCGCCTTCCCATCCACGGTGATGACCTTGTGGAGGGGATGGAAGGCGATCCCTCGGGCCTGCAGCATCTCCTCAACCGCCCTCCCCAGGATGGGTCCGGCCACGGGCATGGGCTGTGGCTCGGGGGTGAACAGGTGGAGTTCAACTCTGCCGGTCAGTCCCCGGCTGCGGAAGTAGTCGGCGATGAGCATGGCACCCTCATGGGGTGCCCCGGGGCATTTGTAGGGTGTTGAACAGACGAGGATTGCCACCACCCCGCCAGTATTCGGAGATGCCCGAAGTGCTTCATAGAGCTTGACAGCGCCATCCCAGGTGTAGAACGTGTAGGCAGCCTCGGCCAGTCCGGGCACAGCTTCTGGCACCAACTCAGTTCCCAACGCGATCACCAAGAAATCGTAGTGGATCGGACCGTGGGTTGTCTCAATGCGGCCGGCTTTGACATCAATGCCGATCACCTCGGCCTGCATCACCTCCACACCTTGGTGGACAAGTGCGCGCAAGTCGCGCACAATCCGTTCAGGGTGCCGTCTTCCGACCACCACCCAGAGGAACGACGGCGCGAAGGCATGGCGAAGGTCTTTGTCGATGAGCACAATGCGATGGGGTTCCGGGAGCAGCCGCCTCAGCTCGTTCGCCGCGACGAGGCCACCGACACCACCACCGAGGACAACGAGGGTCTTCCCCGCGATTCGCATGCAACTGCTCCTCCCAACGGTGTCTAAAAGATCATCACGTGGTCCGCCCACAACGTCCACTGGGTGAGTTCTTCCAGCGAACTCCTGCGGACGCTCTGCACAAGCAGCTTGTCGTGCAACCCGCGTGCCTCCAAACAGGTGCCACAGGCTCCCACCTCGGCACCACGGCGGATCGCTGCTGTCAGCATACGCTCAATGTTGTAATACCCGTTCGGCGTAACCTGGCCAGACAACCCGCAGAGAACGGCATCCCCCATGAGGAAGATGCGGACGGTCACGCCTTCGCCCTTGACGAGGGAAACTACGAGCCTCAGCCCGTTGTACACGCGCTCGCTCCCGTAGGGAGCGTCGTTCAAGATGAAGAGGTACTTTCTGTCCACAGCGTTCCCACCAGCTGCGTTCATTGACTTATGGCCCTCGACCCGTCTCCACGGGAAGCCCAGCTCCCCACCACTCCGGAAAGCCACCTTTCAAGCGGCGCGCGCGGACACCCCGCCGTCGAAGAACCTCTAACGCTTCCGCGGCGAGCACACAGTACGGCCCGCGGCAATAAGCGACGATCTCGGCATCCCGAGGGAGCTCCGAAAGGCGCCTGCGCAGCTCGGATATAGGCACGGAACGCGCCCCTGGGATATGCCCGGCCGCATACTCCTCCACCGGCCGTACATCGAGGACGACAACCCTCCCTTCTCTCATGCGTTTCCACAGCGTCCGCGCCTCGACAGGCTCGAGGCGGTCCCGACTGGCAAAGTAGTCACGGATCAGGCGGTCTATCTCCGCCAGGCGCAACTGCCCCAGCCTGAGGAGGACCTGCCAGACCTGACATACGGAAGGGTCGGCGAGTCGGTAATACGCGTGTCGGCCCTCTCGCCGGACCTCCACCAATCGCGCTTCGTAGAGGACCCTGAGGTGCTGCGAGGCGTTGGCGATGCTGAGACCAGTCTCTCGGGCCAACTCCTCCACAGGCCTCTCCGCCTGACAGAGGAGCTCGAGGATCTCCAGCCTCTGCGGGCTGGAAAGCGCCCTGCCGATGCGGGCGAGGTGCGCGTAGAGCGCTTTCTTCACGGACATAGGGGGAGACGTTCGTCATTCAATTTGTCAATTGAATCTTAGAGAAAAACCCAAGCGATTGTCAAGCTGTGGGTCTCCGCTCCCATCGATTTCGCAAGCGGGCCCGGAATTGGCAGCCTGAAGGGAATTTTAGTGTTTTTCAGGCGTCGCGCACTGCGACGAAGTGCCTCGAAATTGTCGACACCGAAGGGCGAGCTGTTGTTGAGTAGGACCAGTGATCGCTCACTGGGACCCCTCTGCCGAACGGCTCGTACGGATCTCCCGTAAGCCGCTCTCCCCCATGCCGACGCACGGTCGTCAGGAACCCCTCTGAAGGGAGTGCAGGCCCAGACGGTGATAGAAAAAGGGGTCCGGATATCGCCGCCAGTTCGCGGTGCGCCAGCGTTTGGCCATGTAGGCCCGCAGCCTCCGGAGAACCCAGCGGTCAAGATGCCATCCCAATCGGCGCAGATCGCCAATCCGGAAGTACCGCCACCAGCCTCGGAGCACAGGGTTCAGCAGTCCTACGACGTGATCCACCCGATGCGGTTGTGGGCGCCGCGTGATCCCGCGGACCTTGTCGCGTGAGGCCTGCACGGCCCGAGCCCTCGGCTGCACGTGGAGCCCTCGGTCATCCCGCCACAAGCGGAAGCCCAAGAACTCGAATCCTTCCGTGATATGGACGACCCGCGTTTTCTCGGGATGCAGCCGCAATCCCAGGTGTCCTTCCAGGATCTGGTGGACCTGGTCCAGGGCCGCTTCAGCCTCTTCGCGTGTCCGGCACACGACCACGAGATCGTCGCAGTATCGAACCGCACGATGGCCGTGAGCGAGCATTTGGTGATCGAAGGTGTTGAGGAATGCGTTGCTCAGTAGCGGGCTGAGACACGCCCCTTGCGGGTCCCCGCCACCAGCGTGCGTCTCTTCCCCTCCTCCATCACCCCGGCCTGGAGAAACGCCTGCACCGCCCGAAGAATCCGCTCATCCGCCACCACCTCCGCGACTGCGGCCAGCAGCCGCTCATGGGACGCGATATCGAAGAAGTGCTCGATGTCCACCTCCACGATCCACTCGCCCCCTCGGTGGAGGCTCGCCCTCACATCGCCCATGGCCTGGTGCGCTGACCGCCCCGGTCGAAACCCGTAACTGGTCTCCGCACACCGCGCCTCGAAATGCGGCTCCAGGCGCAGGCGCAGCGCCGTCTGGACCACGCGGTCCCGCACCGCAGGGACCGCCAGCCCTCGACGCCGCCCATCCGGCTTGGGGATGTAGACGCGACGCCCTGGCAATGGCACAGAGGCATCCGCCTTGAGGGCCGCCTGGATATTCAGAAGTTCATCGTCCAGGTGTGCCTCGAATGCCTCACGGCTCTGGCGATCCCCACCCCACGTCCCGCCCTTCGCTTTGACCAGCGTCCAGGCTCGCCGGAGATTCGGCAGATGCCAGACCTTGTCGATCAGCGAGCCGGCTTTGGTCAGATGACCGTCTTCTGCCACGCCCCCTCCTTCCTGACCAGAGTCCTGTCGGTCGAGATCCTCTCAGCGGCGGCTCGGAAGCTGCTCACGAGGGAGATCCCATACCTCGCCGCTGTCTTCGAACCCCGCCCTCCAGGCCACCGAGCATGGAGCGGGCCCCTTCGCTCCTCCCCGGTTTCCCAGGGCGTCATCGCTACATCCGGACCCGTCCGACCCCTGACCGCGCCTCGGCTTGGCTTTCCGCTTCCGCGTTATACCGCACCTACTCACCTGGACAGGACCGAACCCTGCCAGCGTAAGACACGATCAGGTCTCCCCGGGTCATGCTGCCCTCTGTCCGACCATGCCGCCCGCACACACGACTGATCCCCCCTGGTGTCGCTGGGTACCCCTTCCTCCTTGAGACGCGGAGTCGGGTCTCCAGGGGTTCGCGCCGACCGGTTCGCCTGGCTTCGGCAGCCTCGGCTGCGGCCTGGTCGTTTGCCTCGTGTAGTTTCTCCATGAAAAGGGGCCCGGGTTTCTCTCCGAAAAGGGACCCACCATCCGAGAGATCAACCCCTCACTCCGAAGCCTGAGTGAGGAGGAAGGAGATGATCTCGTTGGAAGCGTGGACCACCATTCGTCACCTGCACGCCCAAGGGAAGTCGATCCGCTGCATCTGCCGCGAACTCCACCTCTCTCGGAAGACTGTGCGTCGTGCGCTGCGCAGCCCTGAGCCACCCCATTACCAACGCAAGCCCACGGAGAACGCCCAACTCGCGCCGTTTCTCCCGCTCATTCAGCAGCTGACCACCGAGGAGCACTTGATCGGGAGTCGCATCCTCAATGAGATCCGCGCGCGGGGCTACACGGGCTCGCCCGCGGCATTCTATCGCATGTGGGCCCGCCTGCGTCCTGCGCAGCCCGATCCCCGGGTCACGGAGCGCTTCGAGACGGCGCCCGGGGAGCAGTGCCAGTTCGACTGGTCGCCGTATACGGTCCTCATCGGCGGCGCCTGGACGCGCGTGATCGTGTACAACACCGTGTTAGGCTACAGCCGTCGGCAGTTCAACTGGCCGAGCCGCGATGAGACGGCGGCCTCGATCTACGAGGCGCTCGAGGAAGCCTTCTGGCACTTCGGAGCGGTTCCGAAACGGGCTCTGGTCGATAACCCCCGCGCGTTCGTCCTCAATGCCCACCCGGCGTTCCTAGCTATGGTGCGAGCCGTCATCACGGCAGGGTCCATGTGATGGGGTATTTGGGTGTTCTTCAGTCAACGGATTCGGATCCGCGTGTCCTCCACAACCCAAAGGCGACCCGGCAGTGGTTCATGGGATAGCAAACCCACAACGCCTTTGAGCGCGTGGAAGACGGCGGCCTTGGCTTGGTTCGCGAGGCGCAACACCACCAAGCCCGGATACTCAGCGGGCGGATAGGCCAGAATACCGGCGAAGCCTGCATCCAGCGTCACCAGGGCCCGGCCTTCCCTCAGACAGGCCCGGATGAGCACTTCATCAAGGCTGCCGCTCAGGCCTTGTGCCTGGGCGGTCTGCGCATCATGACCCGCTTGGCGCAGGAGGTCGCAGGCCTCCTCCGGAATGTTCTCGTCCAGCTTGAAATTCATGTGACCGCTACGCGGGGAGAGGGATCACTCGTTCCCGCGCCAGGTGGGCTGCGTAAGCCAGCGCAGCCTGAATCGCGTCGCGCGTCAGGGAAGGATAACTCGCCAGCACTTCATCGAGGGTATGGCCGGCCGCTAGATTATCGAGTACGACAGACACCATGATACGAGTGCCCTTGATGCACGCAGCCCCGTGGCACACCGCCGGATCGACGCTGATGTAGTCGCGCCAGTTCATCAGACCACCACCCCTCTAACCCAAGTATACAGTACAACCCCCGGGGGTAGCCACATGTAGGTCTTGATGCGGGTTAGGCGGACTTTGATACCACGAGAACGCCGTGCCCCGAGTGGTGGCATACAATACGACTAAGAGCCTATCCCAATAATATTTGTCGGTAGACGATGAGACAGCATGCGAGATGTACCAGGCCGAGGTAGTTTTCCACAGGTTTCTCGAAGCGGGTGAGGAGTTTCCGGAACCGATTGTGCCAAGAGCCAGTACGTTCCACGACCCAGCGGCGTGCCGGATGGCGACACCGCGGGACGCTTTCGCCGCGACGGCGGATGTGGGGGATGTAGCACCGGTGCCGGACCGCGGTCTCGATCTCGGGGAAGTCATACCCTTTGTCCAGACACAGGTGCTGTGGCCGCTCAGGCGTGGGGCGGGGGCGCTCCACGACGAGAGCGTCCAGCGTCGCCGCCGCCGCCATGTCGTGGCAGTTGGCACCGGTCACCAAAACCGCCAGCGGGACTCCCCGTTGATCGGTCAGGGTGTGACGTTTCGTGCCCAGCTTGCCGCGGTCCGTCGGATTGGGGCCTGTTTGCGCCCCCCCAAGGGGGCCTTGACAATCACACTGTCCGGGGATTGCCAGCGCCACTGGATGCCGCGGAGATCCTTGTACCGGGTCAGCAGCGTGGCCCACAACCGCTGGAAGACGCCTGCTCGCACGCACTCGTGGAACCGCCGGTGGCAGGTGGAGCCCGACCCGTATTCCCGGGGAAGGGCCTTCCACTGACAGCCGGTGCGGAGGACGTACAGAATGCCATCCATCACCTGGCGGAAGGGCACTACTGGCCGACCGCGAGTGTTGCGTGGTTTCTCGGGTGGGAGGAGGGGTTGGAGCTCGGCCCACACATCGTCGGGGATGCGCCAAATGGTGCGAAGCGGCTGCTTGTCCGTGCGTTGGTGTCTCATAGGCGGCGACCTCTGCTGCGATGGAAGTGTGATTATGCGTCATCCAAAGTATAACATCTTCCGAACATTATTGGGATAGGCTCTTTTAATCGCCACACTCACCCAGGCGCACCGTGAGCATCGCCTAGAGACGGCGCTCCGACTGTACACGAAGCCCCGCTCCTGATCTGCGATGAGCTCGGCTATCTCCCCTTTGACGTCGATGGCGCCGCGCTCTTCTACCAGCTCGTCAGCCAGCGCTGCGTGAAGGCCAGCATGATCGTGTCGAGCAACCTGCCCTTCAGCGGGTGGGGCGAGACCTTCGGGAACGCCACGGCCGCGACCGCGATCATCGATCGGCTCGTCCACCACGCGGAGATTGTCGTCCCCAAGGGTCACTCCTACCGCCTGCGAGGCAAAGAACAGGTTCCTCGGCCGTGAACGGTCCTAACGGCACTCAATCCAGGCCCGAACTTGCCCCCCAGGAGCGATTTTGGAGAGGGGGGTCGGTATCTCACCCCCCTGCGACACGCCACCCGGGCGCCGCCCCGCAACCTCAGCTTACCAACCTCTACACCGCCGCCGGGGTGGTACATTTTTGACCGTTGAAGTAGAGTAAGAGGGCGGCGCGCCCGCGAGTCGGCGAGAACGACAGGCAGCTCTGTCCACCTCCGTCGATGGCTTCCAAGCTATTGCCGCCTCGTCGTCCCGCAACGTTTCCGCTCCCTTCTCATCGGTAGGGTCGAGGAGTGGCGCGGTGGCCGTCAGCGGCTCCGTCTCCACTCCCCGCCACCTCGAACCGGACGTGGGGAACTGCCCCATCCGGCTCTCCTGCTCACTTCATGCCAAGGTTGCGGGGCGAGCTGGCAGCGTAGCCGGATTCAGGTGATGCGGACTCTGCTCCACCGTCTCCCGCGGCACAGCTAGGCGTGGGGGTGGGGCTGGTGCGGACGATCTTCGCCCAGCCCGATCAGGAAAGTGCCCGCCGGCACCTGGAGCAGGTGTGTGCCCAGCTGGAAGGGCGCGTCCCCCAGGCAGCCGCCTTCCTCCGGGAGGTGGCCGAGGACGTGCTCACCTCCAGGGCGTTCCCTCGGGAGCACTGGGCCCAAATCCATTCCACGAACCTGGTGGAGCGGGTGAACCGGGAGCTGGCGCGGCGGTGCGATGTGGTGGGGATCTTCCCGACGCCCCACGCGGTCCTACGCCGTGTGGGAGCCGTGCTGGAGGAAATCCACGAGGAGTGGCTGGTGACCCGCCGCTCCTTCAGTCCTCGCTCCATGCACCACCTTCTCTCGTCTCTCCAAGGGCAGGAGGGAACAGAACCTCCTGAGGCCGTATGATATCCTACCCGAAGGGAGAGCGCACTTTTCCACCACGTCCCGGGACTCAATCAGTCGTGATCCTGGACATCAGCGACAAGGCCCATCCGAAGCCCCTCTTCGTCGGTCGGTACGACCCTCCGGCGACCGTGGGCACCGCGATGCCGCTCTTCTCCCGGCGGCTCCTCGTCGTCAGCGCCGAGAGCGTGTACGACCGCTGCCTCGACACCCCCAAGCGCATCTGGGTGTGGGACCTCCGGGACGAACGACACCCGGTTCCGCTGGCCCCCGTCCCCTATCCCGCCAACGCCGCCGATCTCTGCCACCGGGGAGGCAGGTTTGGCGCCCACAACATCTGGGAGAACCGTCCGGGGTCGCTCGCCTTCCACTCCGACCGTCTCGTGGTGGGGAGCTTCTTCGCGGGGGGCGTCCGCGTGTTCGACATCTCTGACCCGGCCCGACCGCGCGAGGTGGCCTACGACGTGCCCCCCCCGCTCCCGCGGGGTCACCGGCGGGGTCGATCCAGATCAACCACGTCTACTGGGACGACCGCGGGGTGATCTACGCCGTGGACAGGCTGGGGGGCGGGCTGTACACCTTCGCTCTCACGGCAACTCCGTAGGCGGGGTCCCGGAGGGCCGCCGGCGCCACGAGCGGTCCCCAGAGGGCCGGCACGGCGGGGGCCAGGGCTTTGCGGAGGACCTCCTCGGCGAGCCGGTAGCGCACGAAGCCCACTGCCGAGGCCCACTGGCGCGTCTCCGCGACGAGCCGACCCTGGGCGACGTCGAAGACCTGGACCACGACCCGCGCCTCGGCGGTCGGCACGCCGTTTCCGTCGCCGTCCGGGAGCGGGACGGTGTGGCCACCTCCCGCCTCCACGCTGAGCAGGGTGATCCACCCCACGACAAGCCGGTCGGCGCCGAGGCTGCGACCCAGCGCAACGAGACGGTCGAAGTGGAGCACGTCGTCCCCGCGCCAGCGCAGGGCCTCTTCCGCCCGGACCACCTGGCTCCGCGGGATCACCGTCACGCGGTCCCCTGCCCGCCGCGCGAGGAGCGCCGCCACATCGTCGGCCGCGAAGCGCTCAGGGGTGAACCCGTCGAAGACCCCGAGGGGAGTGGGCGCGTAGAAGTCCACCACGCCGACGACCGGCACCCGCGCGGGCGCGGCGATACTGGGCGCTCCCAGGAGGAGGACGCCGAGCAGGGCCCAGAGGAAGCGACCTATCCTCACGGCCCCGGGCACCCCGGCGGGGGCACGAGGGCCACCGCGGCCTGGGGGCCGAGCGACCGCGCCACGACGACGCGCGGGGCGATCTCGGCGAGCTCGACCAGGTTCGTCCACGGGATCATCAGGAGGTAAGGCCCGACCCCCACGAGCTGGACCGGGACCGGCACCCCTCCTCCCGGCGCGGACACCGACAGGAGCACCGGGCAGGCCGTAGGTGCCCCCGCGAGGGGAGAGAGACCACCCGGCGGGCCGGCGGGGCTGCCGAGAGCCCCTGCGACCCCCACGGCGACGAGCACAGAAACCCCGCACCCGCGGATCCAGCGGCTCATCCTGGCCCCTCCGGCGACACCCTTCCCCCTTCGTGTCAACGCTCTTCCTGCCCGAAGAGTTCCCGGAGGAAGACCTTCCCCTGTGTCCGAATGAGAATGCACGTGCCCACAGATGCGCTGGACCCCAGGCCGCGACACGGCGCGACCGGCACACACCTCGTCTTCCTCCCCGATCCTCCGCGCTTCTTCCTCTGGGGCCTGCCTTCGGCCGTCCCCTCGGTCGCCGCCCTGCTGGCGTGCGGGAGGCCGGGGACGTGCACCCTCGTGGACGAGTCCGTGAGGCCCGCCGAGGTCGCGGGGGTTGAGATCCCTCTCCTCGCCGCGCTCCCGGTCCTCGCCCGGATGGCCGCCACGGAAGCGGGCCGGGCTTCGGGGTCGGTCACCGCCTGGAGCCATGCGGCGAAGCTGGCCCTGGAGCTCGTGGGGCGGGAGCGTCTTGTGCCCGTGATCCGCCCGGGACGCGACGGGACCTTCGAGGCGCGGTGGGCCGTCTCGCTCGCCCTCCCCGACGACGCGCGGAGGGTCCAGGACCTCGCCCGCGCCTTCCCGCCGGCCGCCCACGCAGTGCCGGCGGCCGAAGGAACACACTCCCGGAACGTTCCCCCGGTGTGGGCCCCCGACGCGCTCCTCCGCGCCTTCCTGGACGCCGTGGCCGATGGCCTCGTGCGGGCCGCGGTCGGGGAGAGGACGGATAGCCAGCACCCCCGGGAGCCGTGGGAGAAGCAGCTCGTCCGGGCCCTCACGTCTCCGCGGGCGTCCCTTGCGCTGGCGGGTCTCCACGCCCGGACGATTCCCCCCGCCCTCGCCTCCTGGGCCCGTCCGGCCCTGGGGGCGGAGCCCGGCGTCCCCCGCGCCTGCTTCCGTCTCGACGTCCCCGCTCCCGCGGGGGCCGAAGAGGAGGACGGTGCACCCTTCGAGCTCCGGTACTTCCTGCAGGCGAGCGACGACCCGAGCCTCCTCATCCCCGCGACGGAGGTCTGGGCCACACGGGGGCGGCAGCTCCTGCACCTGGGCCGCGCCTTCCACGCTCCCCAGGATCACCTCCTCCGCGCCCTGGGAGTGGCGGCCCGGCTGTTCCCGCCCATCGAGCGGAGCCTGGCCGAGCCCCAGCCCCACGGCGTGACCCTGGACGCCCGGGAGGCGTGGCAGTTTCTCACCGTCGGAGGACCGGCCCTCGGCGAGGCAGGGTTCGGGGTGCTCGTGCCGGCGGAGTTCACACGGGGCGGAGCCCGACGCCTCCGCCTTCGGATGCGGATCGGGGCGTCCCCCGCCCGGGCGACCGGGGCGGTGGCCAAATCGCGCGGGGTGAGCCTCGATGAGCTCGTCGCGTTCCGGTGGGAGGCCGCCCTCGGGGACGAGACCCTGTCGGCCGAGGAGCTCGCGGCTCTCGCGGCCCTCAAGGCGCCCCTCGTGCGGTGGAGGGGGCGCTGGGTGGCCGTGGATCCCCAGGAGCTCGCCGAGGTCAAGCGATTGCTGGGGCGGCGGGGGGAGCTCCCCGCCTCCCAGGCCCTGGCGATGGGGCTCGGAGAAGCGCCCCGCACTCCGGAGACGGCGCTCCCCGTGGAGGTGGTCCCCGAGGGGAGGTTCCGGCAGATCCTGGATCGCCTGCGCACGGGGGCCCGGGAGGACGGGTGGTCGCCCCCACGCGAGCTCCGGGGCACGTTGCGGGCCTACCAGGCGCGGGGCGTCGCGTGGCTCTCGACCATGGCCGAATTCGGCCTCGGGGCCTGCCTCGCCGACGACATGGGGCTCGGGAAGACCATCCAGGTGCTGGCCTTCCTCCTCCAGCGGGCCGAGCGGCGGGCCGGAGACCCTCGCCCCTCCCTGGTCGTGTGCCCCACGTCCGTCGTGGGAAACTGGGAGCGCGAGATCCAGCGGTTCGCGCCGAGCCTCTCCGTGGTCCGCCACTACGGGGCGTCCCGGGCCCCCTCCCCGGATCTCCTCGCGGAGCGCGGGGCCCGGACCGTGGTCCTCACCACCTACGGCCTCCTCCGCCGGGACGCCGAGGTGCTCAGTGCCGTGTCGTGGGCGACCGTGGTGCTGGACGAAGCTCAGAACATCAAGAACCCGGGGTCCCGCACGGCCCGGGCCGCGCGCGCCCTCCGGGCGGCCCACCGGGTGGCGCTCACGGGAACGCCCGTCGAAAACAGGCTCGCCGAGCTGTGGTCCATCCTCGAGTTCGCGACGCCCGGCCTCCTGGGATCGCTCGAGGCCTTCCGCCGGACCTACGCGGTCCCCATCGAGCGCTACCAAGACACTGAGGCCTCCGACCGGCTCCGGAGAGTGGTGGGCCCCTTCATCCTCCGGCGCCTCAAGAGCGACCCGGCGGTCATCCGCGACCTCCCTGCCAAGAACGAGATGCGGGTCGTCTGCACGCTCACCAAGGAGCAGGCCACCCTCTACCAGGCGGCCGTGACCGACGCCCTGCGGGCCATCGAGGAGTCGGGAGGCATCCAGCGCCGGGGGCGGGTGCTAGCCCTCATCACGGCCCTCAAGCAGATCTGCGACCACCCGGCCCTCTACCTGGGGGAGCGCGGCCCGCTCCCCGGCCGGTCGGGGAAGCTGGCCCGCCTCCAGGAGATGCTGGAGGAGGTCGTCGCTTCAGGCGACCGGGCGCTCGTCTTCACGCAGTTCCGCGAGATGGGGGAGCGCCTGGTGGCCCACCTGGGCCAGGTCCTGCAGACCGACGTCCTGTTTCTCCACGGCGGCACGAGCCGCTCGGCCCGGGACGCCATGGTCCGGCGCTTCCAGGAGGGCGGGCGCGGCCCGCAGGTCTTCGTCCTCTCCCTGCGGGCGGGGGGGATCGGCCTCAACCTCACGGCGGCGACCCACGTGTTCCACTTCGACCGCTGGTGGAACCCCGCCGTCGAGGACCAGGCGACCGACCGCACGTACAGGATCGGCCAGACGCGGGCCGTCCAGGTGCACAAGCTCGTGACCGCGGGCACCGTGGAGGAAAAGGTCGACCGCATGCTGGAGGAGAAGCGCGACCTGGCCTCGCGCATCGTCGCCGCGGGCGAGCGCTGGATCACCGAACTGGACGACAGGGCGCTCCGGGACCTCTTCTCCCTCTCTGGCGAGGCCGTCGTGGCCCCCGAAGAGCCCGACCGCGAGGCGGAGGAGATTGAGGCTCCGGGGAGAGGAGGGAGGAGGAAGCCGTGAGCCGCAGCCGGCGGGGCTCTCGCTCGTGGGGGGCCCCTCCCTGGTGGCACCCTCCGGCGCCGCCGAAGCTCCCGCCGCCCGAGCACGGGATCAAGGTCACGCAGGCGGGCTCCACCTGGTGGGGCCAGCGGTGGATCGCGGCCCTGGAGCAGGTGTCGACCGAGTACGCCAACAGGCTCGCGCGGGGCCGGACCTACGCGCGCGCCGGACGCGTCCACGACATGGACATCGGGCCCGGCACCGTCCGGGCGCGGGTCACGGGGTCCCGCCCGGTCCCCTACACGGTGACGATCCGGGTCCGGCCTCTCCCGACGCGGACGTGGGCCCGGGCCCTCCGCCTCATGGCCCGACAGGCGATCTTCTCCGCCCAGCTCCTGGCGGGCGAGATGCCCCGGGACATCGACACGGTCTTCTCCGAGGCCGGGGGGAGCCTCTTCCCGGCGTCCCGCGAGGACCTGGACACCTCCTGCTCCTGCCCCGACTGGGCCAACCCCTGTAAACACGTGGCGGCCACCCACTACGTCCTGGGCGAGGCGTTCGACAGGGATCCGTTCCTCCTCTTCGAGCTCCGGGGCCGCACCCGGGAGCAGGTCCTGGACGCGGTCCGGAGGTACCGCTCGGGCGCAGGGGCGCAACAGGGGGAGGCCGAGGCCCCCGGGGGTCCCGTGCCGCCCGTCACCGTGACGCTCTCCCCGCAGGACGCCCGCTCCTTCGACCCGCCCGGCGGCGTCCCCCCGGGCTTTTCCGTGCAGATCCTCGCCCCCACCTCCCACGCCACGGTCCTCCGCCAACTCGGGAATCCTCCCCCCTGGAGCCTCCGCGAGTCCCTCCTCGACCTCCTGGCTCCCGCCTACGAGGCGGCGGGAGACCTGGCCCGCCAGTGGGCGCTGGGCGATCCCGACGCCTCCCCCGCCGAGGGACCTCCCCGGCCGCGCCGACCTCCCGCATCCCGGTAGAGGAAGAGGGGCGCGCTCCCGCGAAGCCCACCGCCACGCTGGGATGCGCCGGGGATCCGGACGGGTCCGGCGGATGGGAGGCGAGGGTCGTGATTACGGAGGACGAAGCTCTCGAGCAGGCGTGGCTCCTCCACCCCGAACTCGAGGGGGTCGACCTCGACCGCGAGGAACAGGAGACGGGGGTGAACTGGCACCTGCACCTGACGCTCGACGCCATCGTCCTGCGCCGGATGTCCGATGCCACGCTGCCCGACGCCGCGGTGATCGGGGAGCTGGAACGACGGGGCAAGTCCCACCAGGAAGCCGTCCACGAGGTCGCGCGCGTCCTCCTGGAGGTGATCCGGGGCCTCCTCACCCAGGCGAGGGAGCAGTCCGGGCGCGCCCGGGGTGGCCAGACCACCATCGACTCCCTCGCCTGGAACGACATCCTCACCGCCCGGATCCGGGAGCTCGTGTGACGTCGGGCCCGGCCGGGACTGGCCCCTCGAGGTCGGCCACCAAGGGGGCCACGAGCCCATCCCGCCCACCGCGTCGGGCTACCTCTCCTCTGCACCCGGGTCAGGGGCGGCGGCTGGGCCAGCGCGCTTCTCACAGCTAGGCGGGCTCCTGAATCTCCGGCGCTCCCGCAGGCGCTGGGGGACGCACCGGGAACGAGCTCGCCACGCCACGCCGGCCGGGCGCGACGATACAGAGGGCCATCACGAGCACCCCCCTTCCCCCACCCGAGGGCGGGCAACACGCCGACGTGGGAGAACCAGGCGGGAGCTGTTTTTGGGGGACGAGAACCGCACGCGCTCCACGCGGAGGGTGCGCCACGGATCCTCCACGACGGCCACGGTGCAATGGGTGATAACCTCACAAGGCCCATGGATAATCCGCAATAGACATGCGTGGATTCCCAGCGGCGCCCCGCGGCCATCTACCCTGAGGGCATCGCCGACGCCCTGGACGACCCGAGCGCGATGTCCCCGGGGTACCTCGCCCCGCTGGAGGAATGGGATGCTGAGATGAATCGGGTCATCGGCACGGCCTGGGACCGGGAGAACGAGCCGGTACCTCTGAAGAGGGCCAGGCGGGGTCGGGGGAAGTGCCCGTAAGCGTAAGAGCCCGGCTCCCCGCACCGCCGAACCTCCGCCGAGCCGCCTGTCAAGCCTGACGGGCCGAAGTACTTATCCGGACATGGTTGCCCAGCCGCGTCTCGTTGCCGTAGCCAGGCATCAGCACTCCTGCTCCTCAAGGGTCCTGAGCAGTTGCTCGATCCCGGGTTTCAGGGCGGCGGGCAGATCGCGAGTCGCAGCGTCCCAGACGATGTCCGTGTCGATGTCGAAGTAGCCGTGGACTAAAACGTTCCGCATCCCGACGATCTTGTGCCACGGAATCTCGGGTGCCAACGCCCGGACGTCTTCGGGCAAGGCCCTTCTCTCGGTCGCGGTAGCGGTCGATGGCGGCGATGGCGTCCAGGATGTCCCGCAGCCGCTCCTTGGGATCTCTCATATCGGGACCGCTTCCCGAAGCACCCGGTGCCGGATGCGGGCTTTGAGGCCGCGCTCGGTGACGACGTCCACGGGACAGCCCAGGAGCTGCTCTAGCTCGTACTGAAGTCCCCCCAGGTCGAGGAGGGATCGCCCCGGCTCCATCTCGACCAAGAAGTCGATATCGCTCCGCCAATCAGCGTTCCCCCGGGCACGGGAGCCGAAGACCCGGACGTTGTGTGCGCCGTGCCTGGCAGCGATGCGCAGGATCTCCTCGCGCTTCTGCCGGAGCAGGTCGTCAGTGGCCATAGCCCCGCTCCTTGAGGTTGGCGGCGATGGCGTGGTGCGGCGCAGAGGCGCTACGGGCCATGCTCATTTCCCCTCCAGCAGTTCCTTCACCTCTAGACGCGGGGCTTGACGAAGTCAATGTAATCCCAGTCACGTGATGCATTCACTTGTCACGTCATGCCCTTCCCGTAGCCCCGTTAAACTGTTTCAGTTTAATATGACGTATCCTGCCCGTTAGACACTACCCCTCTATGGATGACGGGGAGGACCGCCTCCTCAAGGCCAGTGTACACGCATTCCGCCTGCGAGTGATAGCCCGGGCGCGAGCACTGGGCAACGTCAGCCAAGCCTGTCGGGAGTTCGGGATCTCCTTTCCCTTCCTCCGCCCCGCGTCCATTTCGAGATCTTCCCCCGCCCCGCGAACCCATGCACTACGAATTGTCCACCGTCCTCCCTACCACGGAGCCTCTTCGACCTGATTGAACGGTATCCGCATAGATGGACAATCACCCTCGCTTAAGTCTGCGCACCGGGGGAGTCCACCTCGCAGCGCGTTCCCGCAGAATTCCCTCCTCGACAGCGAGGTCTACTTTCCGATCTTCGAGGTCAATGACAATTGGGCCACCGTCACACACGGACGCGAGCGGGCCGCCTTCTGCAGCCTCCGGCATCACTTGGCCGATCGAGAGGCCACGATTTAGACCGGACACCTGTCCGTCCGTTATAATGGCAAGATGATCGGCAAGCCCCACCCCGCCCACCGCCGCAATGAAGCTTGAGACGAAGACTGTGCCTGGGCCTCCACGAGGGCCGAGGCCCCGTAGCACTATCACCTGACGAATCTGTCCAAGCCGCAAGGCCTCCAACGCTCCCTCCTCGTCTTCGAACACCCTGGCGGGGCCCCGGAACCTACGAAGGTGCTCGGGCACCGATGCGAGTTTTACGATTGCCCCCTGGGGGACCAGGGTGCCGTGCACAACGGCCAGTCCAGGCTCCCTCCGAAAGGGCCTGTCGACGGGTCGCACAACCTCCTGGTCTTGTACCGCGACATCTCGTAGAATCCGTCCCAGGGGATGCCCGTGATTGTCTGAGCCCCCAAGTTGAGAATCGACGAGAGTTGCTTCATCACAGCAAGCGTGCCCCCCGCGGCCTCCAGCTGTTCGATCCGGTACGGCCCATTCGGACGCACGAGACAGAGCACAGGCGCCCGATCCCCAAGACGATCAAAGAGATCCACAATATCGATATCCAGCTCCGCCTCCGCCGCGATCGCACTCAGGTGTCTAACCGCGTTAATCGATCCCGCAATGGCTAGAGTCACCATAACAGCGTTCTCAAACGCCGCAGAGGTGAGGACCCGCCGTGGGCGCAAATCCTCCGCAACCATCTGCACAATGCGGCGCCCCGCATGCGAGGCTAAACGGAGGAGACGGGGAGAGCTCGCTCGAATCGGCGCGCTACCGGGCAGTGCCATCCCCAGTGCCTCGGCCACCATGTGCATGGTGGTGGCAGTACCCAGTCCCGTGCATACGCCGGGCCCCTCCACCGCACTGCACGCCATCTCAGCCAGGTCTCCGAGGGACATCTGCCCGGCGACCGCAACGCCGGTTGCCTCGTATACACCCTGAATATCGACAATCTTCCCCTTCCACACACCCGATCCCTGGTATCCGCAGGGAACGATTATCGTCGGGATGTCAAGACGCGCCGCTGCCATCAAGTGCGCCGGGGTCGTCTTATCGCACGAGGCCAGACACACCATCGCATCCAGCATTGCCCCCGCTACCATGACCTCAATATGGAGCTCGAACCAGCGCATGCCTAGGCTCAGGCGGCTGTCTGCGACGAGGCCGTTGCCCTCCTGGGACGGCTCGGCTTCCAGGTCCAATCGTAGCGAGGCGGTCGAGAGGTTGAGGCCGGTCCCTCCCGCCCGTAGGCGACCCACGTGTTCCACTTCGACCGCTGGTGGAACCCCGTCGTCGAGGACCACGCGACGGACCGGACGTACAGGATCGGCCAGACGCGCGCCGTCCAGGTGCACAAGCTCGTCACCGCGGGCAGCGTGGAGGAAAAGGTCGACCGCATGCTGGAGGAGAAGCGCGACCTGGCCTCGCGCATCGTCGCCGCGGGCGAGCGCTGGATCACCGAACTGGACAATGGGGCGCTCCGGGACCTCCTCTCCCTTTCCGGCGAGGCCATCGTGGCCCCCGACGGGCCCGATCGCGAGGCGGAGGAGACCGGGGCTCCTGTGGGCGCAGGGAGGCGGAGGAAGCCGTGAGCCGCAGCCGGCGGGGCTCTCGCTCGCGGGGGGTTCCTCCCTGGTGGCACCCTCCGGTGCCGCCGAAGCTCCCGCCGCCCGAGCACGGGATCAAGGTCACGCAGGCGGGCTCCACCCGGTGGGGGCAGCGGTGGATCGCGGCCCTGGAGCGGGTGTCAACCCGGCGGCATCCCCCCGGGCTTTTCCGTGCAGATCCTCGCCCCCACCTCCCACGCCACGGTCCTCCGCCAACTCGGGAATCCTCCCCCCTGGAGCCTCCGCGAGTCCCTCCTCGACCTCCTGGCTCCCGCCTACGAGGCAGCGGGAGACTTGGCCCGCCAGTGGGCGCTGGGCGATCCCCGACGCCTCCCCCGCCGAGAGACCTCCCCGGCCGCGCCGACCTCCCGCATCCCGGTAGAGGAAGAGGGGCGCGCTCCCGCGAAGCCCACCGCCACGCTGGGATGCGCCGGAGACCCGGACGGGTCCGGCGGACGGGAGGCGGGGGTCGTGATTACGGAGGACGAAGCTCTCGAGCAGGCGTGGCTCCTCCACCCCGAACTCGAGGGAGTCGACCTCGACCGCGAGGAACAGGAGACGGGGGTGAACTGGCACCTGCACCTGACGCTCGACGCCATCGTCCTGCGCCGGATGTCCGATGCCACGCTGCCCGACGCCGCGGTGATCGAGGAGCTGGAACGACGGGGCAAGTCCCACCAGGAAGCCATCCACGAGGTCGCGCGCGTCCTCCTGGAGGTGATCCGGGGCCTCCTCACCCAGGCGAGGGAGCAGTCCGGGCGCGCCCGGGGAGGCCAGACCACCATCGACTCCCTCGCCTGGAACGACATCCTCACCGCCCGGATCCGGGAGCTCGTGTGACGTCGGGCCCGGCCGGGACTGGCCCCTCGAGGCCGGCCACCAAGGGGGCCACGAGCCCACCCCGCCCACCGCGTCGGGCTACCTCTCCTCTGCACCCGGGTCAGGGGCGGCGGCTGGGCCAGCGCGCTTCTCACAGCTAGGCGGGCTCCTGATCTCCGGCGCTCCCGCAGGCGCTGGGGGACGCACCGGGAACGAGCCCGCCACGCCACGCCGGCCGGGCGCGACGATACAGAGGGCCATCACGAGCACCCCCCTTCCCCCACCCGAGGGCGGGCAACACGCCGACGTAGGAGAACCAGGCGGGAGCTGTTTTTGGGGGACGAGAACCGCACGCGCTCCACGCGGAGGGTGCGCCACGGATCCTCCACGACGGCTACGGTGCAATGGGTGATAACCTCACAAGGCCCATGGATAATCCGCAATAGACATCGTACATTTTGCCCCATGAAGGGACGGGGGTATCGGCATTCCCGCAATCCTCGCGCAAGGGGAAGATCGGCGAGCTGTGCGCCCCGTGGGGTGTTACGCCTGTCGAGGTTGATGATCTCATCGAAAGTGGGGCAGCCCGTCCTGCGCGGCCAGGTCGCGGCATGGGGAGCTTGCGCCTTCTCGATGAATGGTCCCTGTGCGATCTTTTGCTTGCCCACGCGTGCAAGGACTGGGAATACCTCAGCGGACTGTCGCCATGGTGATCAGCCGCTTCGGGTAGAAATATCCCCGGCTCCTGAGTCGATGCCCAGACCGGCTGACGGTCCGCTTCGAGCCTCACGGCGCCCGTCCCCTGCATAGTCGGCCGGCGTTGGCGTGTGAGACACACGGCTTCTGTGGTCATGCCCCTCCACGGCGGCTCTGGTCACGCGCGACCTCGCACACATCCAACGAGGCCGCCCCACGGAAGGATTGGACCAAGGCCCTAAGCGAGCTCAGCCGAGAGATGCGGGATCGGGACACCTGAGACGAGCAGATTGACGCCGAGATAGATTTAGGGTCCCGGCGCGCAGACGGCGGGGCAAGACTGAGGAAGAACTCGTCACGATCCCGGCGCCGCAGACGCCGTCGGTACGTCACCGATACCAGCACGTTCTACCGGGGCATCCGCGCCCTCCTGAGGCGAAGCACCGCCGCCGGGTGTGTGGGACGGAGGGCGTAGCCGAGCTCTGACTGGCATGGCGGAGGCCAGGGGGCCCAGCATTCGAGTGTACCTACTGCGAAGACGTCCTCGCCGAGTCAGGAGCCAGGGGACACTCGCGACGCCCGCAACCGTCCCTCCGAAGATGCCTCGCATGTCGGTCCCATCTGGACAGGACGCCCCCTTGCCCCCACCCGAAGCGCTTCGGAATGGGCCCGCGCTACTCCGGCCCTCCCTGGAGGACGACCACAGCGCGGCCTACGATCTCGCCGCGGCTGAGCGCCCGGTAGGCGTCCTCGGCCTGGTCGAGCGCGTAGTGGCGCGTGACCAGCTCCCGCACCCTCACCTGCCCCCGGCGTGCCAGCTCCAAGACCGCGGGGAGGTCCGTCCGGGTCCGGGCCCCGTAGGACCCCAGGATCCTCACTTTCCGCCTCACGAGACGCGTGATCTCCACGGACGCCGTGACCCCGCTCGGGGCGATCCCCACCGCCACGACACGCCCGCCATCCCGCACCGCCTCCACGGCCTGGGCGAAGGTCTCCGGCCTCCCGAGGGCTTCAAAGGCCACGTCGACGCCCCGCCCCCGGGTCACCTCCCGGATCACCTCCCCGGGGGCTGCACGGGTGCTGTTCACCGTGTGGGTGGCGCCGAGCCGCCGGACGGCCTCGAGCTTGTCCTCGCGGACATCCACGGCAACGATGGGAAACGCGCCGAAGACCGACGCGAGCTCCACGATGGCCGACCCCACCCCGCCCGTCGCGAACACGGCCACCGCCTCCCCAGGACGGAGGTCCGCCACGTTTCGAACGGCCCCGTAGGCGGTAAACAGCGCACACCCCAGGACGGCCCCCTCCACGACGGGCACGCCGGGCGGCAGGGGAAACACGTCGGTGGCGGGGACCACCGCGTACTCGGCGAGCCCTCCCATGGAGTACATCCACACGGGCGACCCGTCGGGACGGTAGAGCCGGGTCTCCCCGTCGTACAGCGTCCCCTTGAGCCGGTTGAAGGCGAAGAAGCTCTCGCAGAGGTCGTCCTCGCCGCGCACGCAGAAGTGACAGGTGCCGCACGGCATGATGAAGGAGGCCGCCACCGGCTGCTGACGGTCGAAGCCCCGGACACCATCCCCCCAGCGCTCCACATAGCCTGTCACCTCGTGCCCCAGGACGCAGGGCACGGGGAACGGGACCTCCCCCTTGATGACGTGCAGGTCGGTGTGGCAGACGCCGCAGGACGCGATCCGGAGCAGGACCTCCCCGGCGCGCGGCTCGGGGTCTCGGAGCTCCTCGACCCGCAGGCTCCCTCCCACCTCGCCCAGGACAGCCGCTCTCATCACTCACGCCCCCTCTCCCAGGAGTCCGGGTGACACCTACCACGCCGGACGCCCCCTCCCCTCCGGATCTCGGGGAGTACCCTACGAGAAGCGCACCACCTGGCGGACCACCTCGCCTCGCGCGAGGGCGTCCAGGGCGTCGTTGAGGTCCTCCAGGGCGATGACCCGGCTGATCAGGACGTCGACGGGCAGGAGGCCCGCCCTGTGGAGACCCATGAACCGAGGGATGTCCCGCCGGGGCACCGCCGATCCCATGTACGATCCCCGGAGCGTCCGCTCGTCGGACACGAGCCCCGCGCCCGGTATGGCGACGTGCTCGTCGGGAGGGGGAAGCCCGATGGACACGGTCGTCCCGCCGCGGCGGGTGGCCTCGTAGGCCTGGGCCAGGATGCGTGGGCGGCCGACGCTCTCGAAGGCGTAGTCCGCCCCTCCCCGGGTGACATCCCGGATGACCTCGACGGGGTCCTCCGTCCTCGCGTCCACCGCGTGGGTCACTCCGAGGGAGCGAGCCAGCTCCAGCTTCGCCGGCACCACGTCCACGGCGACCACCGGCCACGCGCCGCACACACGGGCGCCCATGAGACAGCTCAGGCCCACGCCCCCGAGCCCGAAGACGGCCACGCTCGCGCCCGGCGGGACCCGGGCCGTGTTGAGGACCGCCCCCACACCGGTGAGGACCGCACACCCGAAGAGCGCGGCCCGCTCGGGAGGCACGGAGGGGTCGACAGGGACCAGAGACTCCTGGGCCGCCACCGTGTAGCGGGAGAAGGCCGACACGCCGAGGTGGTGGTGGAGCACGCGCCCCTCCCCGTCACGGAAGTGGGTGGTGCCGTCGAGGAGGACCCCGGCCGCATTGGCCCGCGATCCGGGGTCGCACAGAGCCGGACGCCCCGAGGCGCAGAAAGAGCAGCGGCCGCACGTGGGAACGTAGGAGAACACCACGTGATCGCCGGGCCGCACTCCGACGACCCCTGGCCCGACCTCCCGGACGACGCCTGCCGCTTCGTGACCGAGGACCAGGGGCAGGACGCGAGGCCGCGTCCCGTCGACGACCGAGAGGTCGGAGTGGCAGACCCCCGCCGCCAGGACCTCCACCAGCGCCTCCCCCGCATGAGGCCCCTCAAGGAGTACCTCCTCGATGCGCAGGGGGCGCGACTTCGCGTAGGGCCGAGGCTCGCCCATGCGGACCAGCACGGCCGCGCGCGTCTTCACCCGCCGATCACATCCTTTCCCACCACTTCGCCGCGTTCCAGGGTGTAGATGACCCGCGCGAGACGGCCCACCCTGTGGCGAGCGGACTCCACGATGAGGATCCCCGGACCCTCTCCCCGCACGACCCGGTGGAGGAGGTCTGCCATCCGGTCCGCGAGGGCGGGGGCCAGTCCCTCGAAGGGCTCGTCCAGAAGCAGCCACCGGGTCCCGACCACGAGGGCCCGCGCCAACGCCACGAGCTTCTGCTGCCCTCCGCTGAGCTGGGCCACCGGGCGTCCCGCGAGGACGCGCAACTCAGGGGTTGCCTCGAGCACCCGGGCAAGGCGGGCCTCGCCGTCCCGCACGCTCCCCGCCCACACGGGCACCAGGAGGTTGTCCACGACCCTCAGCCCGGGGATGAGGCGGCGGTCCTCGGGCATGTAGCCGAGCCCGAGACGGGCGCGCTGGTAGGCCGGCACGCGGCGCACGTCGTGGCCGTCGGCCAGGATCGCCCCGGCCGCCACCGGCATGAGCCCCATGATGGCCCTCAGCGTCGTCGTCTTGCCGGCCCCGTTCCGGCCCACGAGCCCCACGATCTCCCCCGCGGGCACCTCGAGGGTGACCCGCCGGAGGAGGGTGACCCTCCGGAGGCGCACCTCAAGGTCCTCGACCCGCAGCGCAGGCCCGCTCACCGTCACCCTCCCAGGAACCCCCGCCCGCGTCCGTCGTCAAGGACGCGCGCGGGAGGGCCGTCGGCGATGATCCGACCCTCGGACAGCACGACGACCCGGCGGGCGTACCGGCGCACCACGTCCATGTCGTGCTCCACGAAGGCCGTGGTCACCCCTTCCCGCTCCAGGACGGCCACGAGAGTGTCCATGAGGGGATACTTGTCCTCGGCGCTGACACCGCTCGTCGGCTCGTCCAGGAGGAGGAGCTTCGGCCGCAGCGCCGCCGCCAGAGCCACGTCCAGCAGCTTGCGCCCTCCCTCGGGGAGCTCGGCTGCCGGCCGCTCCGTCCACTCCTGCAGGCCGAACTGACCCAGGAGGGCGCGGGCCGTGCGCTCCCGTGCGGGCGTGACCATGGGAGTCCAGGCGTCCCGATCTCCCCCGCAGGGGGTGGCGAGCGCGATGAGCACGTTTTCCAGCACAGGGAGACTGGCGAAGAGCTGGGGCACCTGGAACGACCGGCCGATCCCGAGGCCCGTGATCACCTCGGGGGGCAACCCGACGATGGGGCGGCCCTGAAACCGGATCGATCCCGACTCCGGCCGGAGGTAGCCGGTGATGAGGTTGAGCAGGGTCGTCTTGCCGGCGCCGTTGGGCCCGATGATCCCCACGAACTCCCCGGGCATGAGGACGAGGCTCTCCCCGGCCGCCGCCTCGACCTGCCCGAACCGCAGTGTGAGGTTTTCGATCTCCAGCAGGGGCGCCGCGCTCACGGGGAAGTCCTCCGCCTGCGCCGCGCGAGGGACACCCACACCCCCTCGGGGAAGAGGAAGATGATGACCAGCATCGCGATGCCGACCACCATCTCCCACGCGTAGGGGGCGTACTTGAAGGCGTAGCTCTTCACCAGCTCGTAGGCGACGGCCCCGCCCAGCGGGGCGCCCACTCCCTCGAGGCCCCCGATGAGGGTCACGAAGACGAACTCGCCCGAGGTGGTCCAGTAGGCCAGGTCCGGGTCGATGTGCCCGACGTTGAAGGCGCCGAGGACACCCCCCAGCGCGGCGAGGCCTGCCGCGAGCACGTAGGTCCGGTAGATGGCCCGCCGGACCGATCCTCCCAGGTACTGGACGCGCACCTCGTTGTCGCGGATCGCGCGCATGAGGAACCCGAGGGGGGAGGCCAGGTAGCGGGCGATGACGTACACGGCCAGGGCCACGCACCCGATGGTCACGTCGTACACGATGGCCCCGGCGCGGTCGGCGGGGACGGGGAGTCCCAGGAGGGTGGGGAGCGGGATAGGCATGCCGTCGCTCCCTCCCGTCACGGTGTAGGCCTTGATGAGGACGCCGTAGAGCACCATGGAGAACGCCAGCGTGAGCATGGCGAAGAAGATGCTCCGGTAGCGGGCCACCACCACCCCCACGAGGGCCCCGAGGAGAACACCTGCGGCGACCCCGAGGGCGGCGTGGCCAGTGGCCTCGCGCAGGCCGACCAGGCGCGCCGCGAACCCCACGGCGTACGCGCCGCCCGCGTAGTAGAGTCCCTGGCCGAAGGACACGAGGCCCGCCCGCATGAGGAGGACGACCCCCATGACGGCCAGCCCCTTGGCCAGACCCTGCGTGACCACAAAGGTCAGCCAGCGCGGCAGCACCCACCCCAGCGCGAGCGCGGCGCCGATCCCCGCCGCGACGAGCGCCCATCCGGCGGTCGCCGGGCGAGCGTCCCCCTCGACGAGCAGCCGGATCACAGGCGCCTGACGCGCTCCCCGGCCAGGAGGCCGTAGGGGCGGAGGAGCAGGACGCCGGCCATCACGAGGTAGATCGTGAAGAGCTCCAGCGTCGGGAGGAGGTGCACCGCCGCGGAGCGCACCACCCCCACGATCAGCGCCCCGAGGGCCGCTCCCTCGAGGCTCCCGAGCCCGCCGACCACCACCACCGCGAAGGCGACCACGATGACCTCCACCCCGATCCCCGGCACGATGGCGATCATGGGGGCCGTGTACGCCCCGCCCAGGGCGGCCAGCGCCGCTCCCAGGGAGAAGGTGACCACGTACACGCGGGGCAGGTTCACGCCCATCGCGACGCTGATCTCGGGGTCGTGGATCACCGCCACCACGAGACGGCCGAACCGGCTCCGGTTGACGAAGGCCCACAGGGCCGCTCCCGTGAGGGCGGCGATCCCGACGAGGAGGAAGCTGTAGCCGGGGTAGACCACCCCTCCCAGGCTCACCTGCCCCAGGAGGCCGTAGGGCCTGTAGGCGTAGTAGGGGCTCGTCCCCCACACCAGCTTCATCACGTCCTCGAGGATGAGGAAGAGGGCGTAGGTGGTGAGGAGCTGGAGGATCTCGTCGCGGCCGTACATTCGCTGGAGGAGGCCCCGCTCGATGAGCGGCCCCGCCGTCACGCCCACGAGGAGGGCGGCCAGCGGGAGCACCGCGAGGCTCCCAAGGGGCCAGAGGTCGTGACGGAAGTAGGCGAGGAGGAGCGTCGCCCCCGTGTACGCCCCCAGGGCGTAGAGGCTCCCGTGGGCGATGTTGAGGATCCGGAGGACCCCGTAGATCAGCGTCAGGCCCACGGAGATCAGGAACAGCCATGCCGCGAAGACGACGCCGTCCACCCCGATGATCGTCAGCGTGCTCACGGGCACCGCGCCTTCGGGAAGCCCTGGCTGATCCACTCGGCACTCTTCATCCCCTCGGGGGGATTCACGCAGGCGGTCGAGAACCGCACGACCCGGACGAGCCTCCGCTCGCGGGTCTTCGGGTCGAAGGGCCCCGTGACGCCGTAGGCAGAGGGCTCCACGGCTTGGTGACCGTTCCCGAGAGCCATCTGGATGGGGCCGCTCGGGGTCTCAAAGGTCAGGTGCTCGAAGGCCGCGATCACCTGGTCCTTCGTGGGCCACTCCCCCCCGGAGGCGGCCCTCTCGTAAGCGGCCTTCACCCCCAGGAGAGCCTGCGCCATGTGGTAGGCGGGGTAGACCGGTCGAATCCCGTACCGGTCCGTGTAGACGGACTTGAACCACCGGTTGAGCGGGATGTCGGGCGCCAGCGCCCCGTGGGGGCCCCGGGCTCCCACCACCAGCCCTTCCGGGAGGTCTCGTCCCAGGCGCGGGAGGAGGGTGTCTCCGGTCGTCAGGACGAGGGTGCCCTGCTTGCCGAGGCCGCGCGGCGTCCCCTGGATGACCAGCCCCTCCAGGTCCCCTCCCCAGAAGCTGGAGTGGATCACGTCGGGCCGCGCGGCCAGGAGGGTTGAGATCTCCGCGGAGTAGTCCCCGGCGTAGAGCTTGGGGAAGAGCTCGGCGACCACGCGGACCCCCGGCTTGAGCCTCCGCATGGAGTCCCGGAAGCTGGCCCAGGAGTCCTGCCCCCACGCGTAGTTTTGATTGATCCCCGCGATCGTGGCCGCGCGGGGGTCGGCCCGGAGGACGTACCTCGCGGCGCCCACGCTGTCGAGGATCTGGTGCCCCGCGGTTCGGAACACGTAGCGGTGGGACGCGTCCTCGAAGATCTGGTTCGTGCCGCAGTCGAACAGCACGGTGAGGGCCTTGAGCTCTTCGGCCACGGGCGCCACCGCCAGGCAGTCGGCGCTGGAGATGTACCCGATGACGAGATCCACCTTCTCGTCCAGGACGAGCCTCCGCAACTCTGCGACCTGCTTGTCAGCCCCTCCCGCCTCGTCGGTGTAGACCGCCCGGATCGGCACGCCGCCGATCCCCACCGCACCGTAGGGGGCCGGCGCCTTGCCCGCGTTCAGCTGCTCGACGAGGACCTCGGCCGCGTTCCGAGCGGGCACCCCAAAGGGGGCGGCGGCCGGGCCCGAGAGGAATGTCACGAAGCTCACCTTGACCTCGCCCGGCTTCGCGGGCGCGGCCTGCACGCCCTGACGCACGGGGACTGCGAGCGCCACGGCGAGCACCGCGGCCCCCGCTCCTGCCAGGATCCGTACGAGCCACCCTCGCCTGTCCATCGGCATCACCCTCCCCCGCCCGCCTCGCGTCCTGCGCGGCGGTCTCTCTCGCGAGCCTCGAGGACCTCCGCTTCCGACGGCACCAGGAGCCGTGCGTCCACGACCTCCCACCGTCCCAGCATGTACCGGGCCGGCGGGAACTCTCCACACGGCTCCGTGACCCCGATGTACATCTCTTGGACGACCTGGTGGTCCACGGGACGGATCCACGAGACCGTCCCCTCCCGGTCCCGGGGCGTCGGCAGGTCCATCCCTTCCGCAGCCCGGATCACGTCGTCGGGATCGAGGGATGAGGCACGCCGGACGGCCTCGGCAATGAACCGCACGCCCACGTAGGCCCCGTGGGCGGTGTAGGACGGGTACCGCCGGGCGCGCCTCCAAAAGGTCTGGACAAACCTCCGGTTCGCCCCGGTGGGGGGGAAGTTGTTGTGGTGCCGACCGCTGAGGATGAGGCCGGGAGGCATCCGGTCCCCCAGGGCTTCGAACACCTCGTAGTTGCCTCCGGCGTCGAAACTCACCACCTGGACGCGCTCACACAGGCCCATGGCCAGCGCCTGCTCGAGGAAGGCGATGGTGTCGCCGCCCCAGAAGCCGTGGATGAGCACCTCCGGGGACGCGTCCAGGATCGCCTCGATGTGGGGGCGGTAGTCGCGCGCGTAGAGCGGAGGCCAGGCCGTCCCCACGACCCGCGCGTCGGGCCGCAGGCGGAAGAAGAACTCCTGGAAGTCCTGCCACTGGCGGTGGCCGTACTCGTAGTCGGGCCCGATGTAGAAGAACGTCCTCCAGGGGCGCCGACTCAGGTACACGGCCCCCGCGCGCATGGACTGCATGGTGTTATTGGTGACCCGGAAGTAGTGGGGGTGGAACTGCTCCACGGTCAGGCGCGTGGACGCATGGTCCGTCCCCACGAAGATCACCCCGAAGTGGCGGGACACTTCGCTGACGGCCGGAGCCACGGCGCTGCTCACCACCCCCATGAGGAAATCCACCGCATCCTCCTGGACATAGCGCTGGGCGACGCTCACCGCGAAGGTCGGGTCCGAGCGGTCGTCGGCGAACAGCAGGCGAATCTGGCGCCCGAGCACCCCCCCGGCGTCGTTCACCTCGTCCGCGGCCATCTCGGCGCCGATGATGGAGTCGTGGCCGTACCGGGCGGCGCGTCCGGTGAGCGGGTAGAGGCACCCGATGGTGATGGCGTCCTTCCTCATGCTCCTCTTCCGAGGTGGTCCCCCGTATTACCCCCATTACGAACGCCCGCCGTGTCGTTTTCAACGGCTCAAACGCACAATCTCTCCAGGAATTCTTAGGGTCATGATCACAACTGCATCGTCGAGCAGGCGTGTCTATCGGCCAGATTTCCAAGAGGTTTTTGTACGGCCCTGACAAATCAGGGATCCTGGGGACGGGGCATGCTCAGGGTTCGGGACATCCTCGGTCTCGAGGGGCTCTCGGGGATCCGCCCAGCCAGCGCCACGGGTCTCGACCGCGAAGTGCGCTGGGTCCACATCTGGCCCGAGGTGCTCCCGTGGCCTCATGGCGGAGAGCTCCTCCTCACGACGGGGTACAGCTGGCCCCCCCAGCCCAGAGAACAGCGCCGGATCCTCAGGGAGATGGACCGTGCGGGGGTCGCGGCCATCCTCTTCCGCGCGGGAGGACGCTTCTTCCCCCACGTTCCGCCCGCCATCGTGGAGGAATCCCGGTCCCTCGGCCTCGCCGTCCTCATCGCGGCCGAGGAGATCTCCTTCGCCGACCTCACCGAGCGTATCAACCGCGAGATCATCCGGAGCCAGTACGAGACCATCGAACAGTCGGAGCGCATTCACCGGACCCTCACGGAAGCGGCGCTGGAGGCCCAGGAAGTGGGCGACATCACCGGGCGCCTCGGACAGCTCATCGGACGCCAGGTCCTCGTCCTGGACCCCCACTTCCGGCTGTTGGCGTCGGTTCCCCCTCTGGAGGAGTGGCCGTCCCTGCGGTCCCGCCTGGAGAGCGGGATCACCCTGTGCCTGCGAGAGGGGGTTCCTGCGCCGTACCGCCTCTCCACGGGTGCCGTCTTCCCCGTCCGCACAGGACGCGAGGTCGCCGGATACCTCGTCATCGTGTGCACGGAGGGCCGCGTGAGTGAGCTCGAAGTACGGGCGAGCGAACACGCCGCCCTCGTCATCGGCCTGCACCTCCTCCGCCAGCAGGCCAGGGCCGAGGCAGAAGCGCGCGTCCGCAACACCTTCGTGGAAGCGGTCCTCCAGGGACGCCTCGCCGACGACGCGAGCCTCCGGGAGCGCGCCCGCCTGCTTGGCTTCGACCCTCAGGGCCTCTACCTGGTGGCCGTGGGCATCCTCGTCGATCCCGACGGGCTGGCTCGACCCCGGGCTCTCGTCTCCTCCCAGGATTTCCTCCTCCGGACCCGCCTCGGCCGTGCCCTCCAGGTGGCTCTCGACGCCCGCCGCCTCCCTGTCTTCATCGCCTATGCCCTGAACGAGGCGGTGTGCGTCCTCCCCGCCGACTGTCCTCTGCCGCAGCTCAGGGCCCGCGTGGACGACCTCCTGCGGGACGCCTCGCGGGCCGAGCCCGATCTCCCTCTGGCCCTCGGGGTGGGATCCCCAGGACGGGGGGACAGGGACATGCCGCGGAGCCTTGCCGAGGCGGAGGCCGCCCTGAGCGTCGCCAGAGGCCCGGGCGTGTGGTGGTACGAGGACATGCTCCTGCTGCGCATCCTCCACTCCTCTGCGGACCGCGAGGCCCTCCAGAAACTCCATGAGGCGACGCTCGAGACGCTCCGCCACCGCAGCCCCCAGCTCTACGAGACCGCCCGGGCCCTCGTGGCGGCGAACTTCCGCCAGAGGGAGGCCGCGCGTCTCCTGGGGATCCACTGGAACACACTTCGCTACCGGGTGGCCCAGATGGAGGAGGTCTTGGGCCGCCGCCTCGCGGACCCCGAGGTGAGGCTCCGCCTCTACCTGGCATGCGAGATCGAGAGGATTCTCGGAAGACATCTGCCAGACTAGGAGGGATCCTCCAATCTCTGTCCCCCCCGGCGGCGAGGGAAGGGGCGACAGAATTCCGGGACGCCCGCTCGCCAGGGATCGCTCCTCGTTCAGGGCTCTTCGTCCCCTACCGTGGGGGACGCCTATCTCCCGCCGCGAGATCTGTCTTGGGTCTCTTGTGGCCTCAGGCCGCCTCCGTCCGAAGGAGGGCCGACAGCTGCCCCAGAGCCGCAAGGGGGGAGAGCTCTACGTCCTCCTGGGACCCCGACTCCAGGACGGGTGCGCACAGAGAAGCACGGGATTGCCTGTACGTCGCCACGGACGGAAGGCTGCGACACTCCGGGGCTCTTTGGACGAGTCTGGACCGATTCCTCTCGCCCCCTCCCTGGTGAGCCGGGCGGTCCCGGCCGGAAGGTTCCGATCGGTCCGGCTGGCGCGGCCGGAGGAGTCCTCCCTCCCCTGGCCGCTCATCTACCGGAGGTATAGGAGAGGAGGAGAGGTGATCGCGGTGTGGGCGCTCAAAGCCAGGGAGTGCCTCCCTCACCCTCGCGTCATCCCCTCCCCCTTCCCCGCACCCCCGTGGTACAATTCCGCCGGTGTCCGTGAGAGTTGCTCGCCTCGGGAGGGATCCCTCATGCGAAGACTTCTGACAGGCACCGCGGCGACCTTCCTCCTCCTCGCCGCGCTTCCGGGAGCCGCCCTCGCCCAGGGCACGACGGTGACCCAGCAGGAGCTCCGCCTAGTGACCTGCCCTCAACCCACCCTCACGGTGGCCCTGGGCACGGTAGACTGCAAGGCGGCCCTGTGCTCCAATCCTGCGGAGCCCACTCTCTCCGCCCTCTTCGGAGGAGCGGGGTACGTCCAGACCATGGGCCATGGGCTCGGCTCCATGTTGATCACGGCGCTGCGGGGCACCAACTGCTTCCGGATTATCGACCTCGACGAGATTCGCAAGGTCCAGGAGAAGCTCCAGGCGACCGGCCAGCAGGTCAAGCCCCCGCAGATCGACCGCCTCATCAACCTGACCATCTCCAGCATCGAGCTGTCGGGCCAGCGAGGGGGCGGCGTCATTGTCCCCCTCCCCTTCGTGGGCGGCGTGGGCGTCCGCATCCAGCAGGCTGCCCTGGGGGTCGACGTGTCCGTGCTTGATCCCTCCACCCTCGAGGTGAAGGACGCGCGAGGATTCTCGGCCAACTCCAAGAGCACCTCGTTGGCCGTGGGAGGAGGCGGGCTCGTTGGGGGCACCGGTCTGGGGGCCGGGTGGGAGTGGTCCCACAACGTGGTGCTCGACGCCGTGGCTCGGGACGTGATCGTCCACGTGGCCAACTACCTGGCGACGAGCCTCGCAGGCGCCCAGGCGGCCAAGTAGGCGGTCGGCCCTCGCCTGCGGCCTCCTCCCGCGCACCGGGCGGCTCCCCTCGTAGCCCGGTCCGTCGTCGTAGGTCGGGCGGGTCGAGGACTTGCGGGGCGACCCTGGGCCTCGGCCACCGGGGGGGCGAGAGGCCTCTACGTCGGACCGAGCGCTCGCTTAGAGGCCGGGGCATCCGCACCTCCCCGCCCAGGGCCGGACCACCGCCTCCGGCCATGCGGACACGGCACGCGTCCACCTCGGGTTGGCATCCGGCATCGGCCGCTGTGACGCTCGTGTGGAGCGCCCCCGTCCTCCCCTCCTCGTCAGGGGAGACGATGTCCTCCCGGTCCTCCGTCTGAGGCTTCCTTCCGGCGGGCGGCCGGATCTCACACGAACTCCTCCGGGCCGGCAGACCCCCCGGCGCTGGGGCTCACCGGCGCGGGAGGACGAGCAGGGTCCCGGGGTAGTGGACGCTGTAGGGGTGGAGCTGGCAGTAGATCACGTAGGCGCCCGGCCGGACGCGGGCGATCCGGAAGGTCTGGGTCTGGCGCGAGGGGATCACCCCGCGGACCCCGTAGGCGTCGACGGAGAATCCCTCAGGGATGGGGCTTTCGTTGCGCACGGTGACGACCACCGTGTCGCCCTCGTAGGCGATCAGGTCTGCGGGCAGGTTCGTGACGGCAATGGTGCTGACCCCGGCGACCGTCGCCTTCCAGAACTTCTGCGTGACGGTGTAGACGCGCTCCGGGGCCGCCGCCCCGGCCGGGGCTCCTGCGACCGCCACAAGCATCGCGAGGGTCGCCGCCACGAGGGTCCGTCGGAGGACTTCACCCATACAGGCCACCTCCATTAGTAAGGAGTCCTCACTATTAGACCACCGGGGACCCCGTCTGTCAAGGGACACGCCCCTGAACCCTCCTGAGGCGGTGCCATTTGACAGGAGGGCTCCCGGGCCGGAGAATTAGTCAGGATGCCTTACGATCGGCGCGAGACCGCGGCCTTCGAATCAAGCCCCCTGGCGATGCGGGTCGCCTCCGGGCTGGCGAAGGTGGGCCTCGCCCTCAAGCACCACGCGTGGCGGGGAGCCGGTCGCCAGCGCCTGACGCCGACCCAGGGACAGATCCTCGTCCTCCTGTCCCCGGGGGGGATGACCATCTCGGACCTCGCCGACCGGCTGGCCGTCGCCGTGGCGACGGTCACCGACGCCGTGGAGACCCTGGTGCGAAAGGGCCTCGTCCGGAAGGACCGCGGCTCCTCCGACGGACGCTCCCGGGTGGCCACCCTCACGGCGGCGGGCCGCCGGGAAGCCGTCCGGGTCGCGCAGTGGACCGACTTCCTCCAGGACGCCGTCGGAAGCCTGTCCCCTCGGGACCAGGAGGACCTCCTCCGCGTCCTCGTGAAGCTGATCCGCACCCTGCAGGAGCGCGGGCAGATCCCCGTCTCGCGCATGTGCGTCACCTGCCGCTTCTTCCGCCCGTACGCGCACCCGGGGACGGACCGGCCGCACCACTGCGCCTTCGTGGACGCCCCCTTCGGAGACCGGCACCTGCGGGTGGACTGCCCTGACCACGCGGCAGCGCCTCCCCGGCAGCAGGCGGAGGCCTGGGCCCTGTTCGCCGGATCCCCCCCGTGATGTGCTAGAACACACGCTATCCACCCGTGGCCACGGGAGACGCCCGACACGCGAAACCCATGCAGGATCCCCGGACCCCCATCGACCGCCTCCGTGACGACGTCCGGCTCCTCGGGTCCGTCCTGGGGGACGTCCTCCGGGAACAGGGGGGCCCGGAGCTCCTGGACCTCGTCGAGCGCATCCGCCGCCAGGCGATCGCGCTGCGCACCGCCTACTCCGAGGAGGACGACCGGGCTCTCCAGCACACCATCGCCACCCTCGACCCCTCCGCCGCCTTCGACGTCGTCAAGGCCTTCACGACGTACTTCCACCTCATCAACCTCGCCGAGCAGAACCACCGCATCCGGAGGCTCTGGGACTTAGAGGCGGCCCGCCACCCCGCTCCCCGGCCGGGCTCCCTCCCCGATGCCTGCGCCCGCCTCAGGGAGGAGGGCCTCTCCCGGGAGGAGCTCCGGCACTTCCTCTGCCGGATGGATCTCCGCCCGGTCTTCACGTCCCACCCCACGGAGGTCCGCCGCCGGACCGTCCTCGAGCACCTGCACCGCCTCGCGGACCTCATCGCCTCCGTGACGTCCCCGGGCCTTCCCCCGTCGCACCGCCGCCGTGCGCAGGAGGACCTGTACAGGAGCGTCACAGCCCTCTGGCACACGGACGAGGTCCGGGCCCTGGGCCCCTCCCCTCTCGACGAGGTCCGAAACGGCCTGTACTTCCTCCAGGAGACCGTGTACGAGGTCGTCCCCTCCCTCTACCGCGAGGCGCGGGACGCTCTCGGCGGCGAGGGGGGTCTTGAGGAGCTGGCGTTCCTGCGGTTCGGGTCCTGGATGGGGGGCGACCGCGACGGCAACCCCTCCGTGGACGCGGCCACCACCGCCGACACCCTCAGGGTGCACCGGCAGGTCATCCTGGACAGGTACCTCCACGAGCTCCGTGCCCTCGAGCGCGAGCTGAGCATGTCCACGCGGAGGGTGGGGGTCTCGCGCGCCCTCCTGGACTCTCTCCGGACCGACCTCGCCCGCTTCCCGGAGATGGCGGAGGTAGCGCGCTGGTACCCCCACGAGCCCTACCGCCAGAAACTCCACATCATGGGCCGCCGGATCGCCTCCTCCCGCGACGCCACCGGGGCGCCTGCCGGATACCGCTCGCCGCAGGAGCTCTTGGACGACCTCCGGGTGATCCGGGACAGCCTGGAGCATTACTCCGGGAGCCGACTGGCCTGCGGGAGGGTCGACGACCTCATGGCCCGCGTCCGGACCTTCGGATTTCACCTGGCGAGCCTCGACCTCCGCCAGGACAGCCGCGTCCACGAGCGGGTCGTCCACGCGGTGCTCCGCCAGGCGGGCGTCGCCCAGGAGTACCTCGGCCTCTCCGAGCCCGACCGCGTCGCGCTCCTGTCCCACCTCCTGGACCACCCACCTGTTCTGCGGGACACGCCGCCCCTGGACACCCCCGAGGAGAGGGATGCCTGGGAGGTGCTCCACGCGCTCCCCCGGTGGCAGACCCGCTGGGGAGAGGACGCGTGCCACACCTACATCACGAGCCTCACCAGCGACGCGAGCGACGTCCTGGAAGTCCTCGTCCTGGCCAGGGCAGCGGGGCTCTGCGTCCTCGAGCCCTCGGGGCGCGTCCGGAGCCGCCTCGACATCGTGCCCCTGTTCGAGCGCATCCCCGAGCTCCGCCGCGCCGGCGAGGTCCTGGACACACTCCTCCGCCTGCCCTGGTACCGCCGCCACCTCGAGGCCCGGGGGAATCTCCAGGAGGTCATGCTGGGGTACTCCGACAGCAACAAGGACGGAGGCTACCTGGCCGCCTCCTGGGAGCTCTACAGGGCGCAGACGGTGCTGCCCGCCGTCTGCCGCAGGCACGGCTGCGAGCTCCGGCTCTTCCACGGACGCGGGGGCCCCGTGGGGCGCGGAGGAGGCCCGGCGGCCCACGCCATCCTCAGCGCGCCCCGCTGCGCGCTGGGGGGCCGCCTGAAGCTCACGGAGCAGGGCGAAGTCATCTTCGCGCGCTACGCGAACCCCGCCATCGCCCACAGGCACCTGGAACAGCTGGCCCACGCCCTCCTCGTGGGCGGGCTCTCCCCCTCCACCGCCCCCGACGAGGGGCGGCTCCCCCAGTGGGAGGCCGCCCTCGAAGAGATGGCGGACACGGCGTACCGGGCGTACCGGGAGTTCGTCTACGAGACGCCGGGGTTTCTCCAGTACTTCCGGGAGGCTACGCCGATCGAGGAGATCGCCCAGCTCACCATCGGCTCGCGCCCCGCCCACAGGGGCGCGCGGCAGACCATCGAGGACCTGCGGGCCATCCCCTGGGTCTTCAGCTGGACCCAGACGCGCACGAACCTCCCGGGCTGGTACGGGCTCGGGACCGCCCTCTCGACCTTTGCCGCCCGCAGCCCCGCCCACGTCCGGTTCCTCCGGGAGATGTACGAGGGGTGGCCCTTCTTCCGGTCGACCATGGAGAACGCCCAGATCAGCCTCGGCACCGCCGACATGCGCATCGCCCGGATCTACGCCCGTGCGGTGACCGACCCGGGGATCCGCGAGGGGATCTTCCGCCGGATCGAGGACGAATACGCCCGGTCGGTCTCCATGGTCCTCCAGGTCACCGGGCAGAAGAGGCTCCTCGACACCATGCCGACCCTCCAGCGGCTCATCGCCCTCCGCAACCCCTACGTGGACCCCATGCACTACATCCAGGCCCGGCTCCTCCGCGAGCTGCGGGAGGCCCGGGACCCGGAGGTCCGGGACCGCTGGCGGTGGGTCGTGCTCCACTCCATCAACGGCATCGCGGCCGGAATCCAGACGACGGGGTGAGGGAACGGACCATGAGGGAGTTCACGGTGCGGACCCGCCGCAAGACCGAGCTCGTGGACATCACAGCGCGCGTCCAGGACGCCGTCCGGGACACGGGGAGGACGGAGGGCATCTGCTGCGTGTACGTGCCCCACGCGACGGCCGCCATCCTCATCAACGAGAACGCCGACCCCCAGATCTGCGACGACCTCCTGGACGCCCTCGCGAAGCTCTTCCCCGACGGCGTGTGGCGCCACGACCGGATCGACCGCAACGCCTCGGCGCACCTCAAGTCGGCCCTTGCAGGCCCGGGCCAGGTGGTCCCCGTCGCGGGAGGGCGCCTCCTCCTGGGGCGGTGGCAGGCCATCATGCTGGCGGAGTTCGACGGCCCCCGGGACCGCCGCGTGATCGTCACCGTCAGCTGACGCCGCAGGAAGCGTCCCCGCCCCCGCCGGGTTTACCAGGACGGACGACACTCCTGGAGGAGCACGACATGCCCCCGCTTCGCATCCTGGGTTTCGCGGGATCTCTGCGCCGGGAGTCCTACAACCGGGCGTCGCTGCGCGCCGCAACGGAGCTCCTCCCGGCCGAGACCGAGCTGGACGTGGTCGACCTCAGCCCCATCCCCCTGTACAACATGGACGTGGAACGGGAAGGGCTCCCGGAACCCGTGGTCGCCTTCAAGGCGGCCATCCGCCGGGCCGACGCGATCCTCATCGCGACGCCCGAACACAACTGGTCCTTCCCCGGCGTGCTGAAGAACGCCCTCGACTGGGCGACGCGCCCCGCCGGCGACAACCCCTTTGCGGGCAAGCCCGTCGCCACGATGGGCGCCAGCACCGGCCTGTGGGGCACCCTGCGGGCCCAGCTGCACCTCCGGCAGGTGCTGGCCTCCCTTGAGACCCATCCCCTCACCCGCCCGGAAGTGCTCGTCACCCAGGCCCGCGACAAGTTCGACGGGTCGGGCAGGTTGACCGACGAGGCCGCCCGCCAGCACCTCCGCCAGCTCCTCGCGGCCCTGCGGGAGTGGGCGGTCCGCCTTAAGGCCACGGGGCCGGCGTAGCCCTGCGCGGGAGTGACTGCGGGGAGGAGACGCCGGGAGGGTCAAAGACGGCGCACCCGGATCCTCGCTACCCCGGGACCTCGCGGATCGCCGAGCCCGGCTTCCGGCGGGCCCTGCGCGCCACCCAATCCGCACGACCTTTCCCCCGGCTCCGGCGGCACGCGATGCGGCAGAGGCGCACCACACCGGTCTCGCCTCGCTCCCCAGGGCGGATCCTGGTTTTTAAAACTGTACAAAAGTGTCTGAACAGCACCCTTGCACAGCCGTCCCCGCACCAGGAACGGGGGCTGACCTTCTCACCGCCCGCTTCCAGTCCCCCGCTACCAGAACGGCTCTCAGGGGAGAAAAGTCCCTCAGGGTGCCTTTCGACCTCCTCTGAGGGAGCCCTTCAAGAAGCGGGACGGTGAGGGCTGCGGAGAGAACTCGCCAGATTTTTCGCTGCTCCGGTGAGCAGCCCCTCACCGGCTCACTCTCCCCGCTTTGAAGCATGTACAAGTGCCTTCGGAGAGTCCCTAGCTCGCCTCGTGCAGCCGACAGTTGCCGTCTAATGGCCTTCTTCCGCCACTCGTTCACAGCTCGCCGCCCTCCCGGCGATGGGGGATTCACCGGATCGACCTGGTCGATCCGCACCTCCTGGGAGGTAGTCGCCACCGCTCGGCTCCTCGTCGCCACCGTGGAGGGCGAGGGTCGGCTTCCGCGAAGCCGTGGAGGAGGTACGGAGGGCTGGAAGGCGCCGGCGTCGCAGTCAGGCCGGAGGGCCTCCACTTCGCGCGACCGGGAGCGTGATCCGGACGGTCGTGCCTTCGCCGGGGGCGCTGATAACGGAGAGGCGACCCCCGTGGCGTTCGGCCACCGCGCGGGCGATGGCCAGCCCGAGACCGTAGCCCCCCCGCGTGCCCCGACCTTGGACAAAGGGGGCTGTGACGTGGGGAAGGTCCTCCGGAGCGATGCCCGGCCCTCTGTCGCTCACCTCCACGGTGGCGCGGGATCCCTGTCTCCTGAGGGCCAGGACCACGGTCGCGCCGGGGGGCGAGAACCTCACGGCGTTCTCCGCCACAGCGGTGAGCATGTCGGCCATCTGCGAGGGATCCCCGGGGACCGCGACGCGGTCGGCCTCCGTCACGAGCGAGACACCCTGGAGCCGGGCGGCGGGCTCCAGGTCGGCGGCCACCCTCGCGACCACCGTGTCCAGGTCGACCAGCTGGCGCTGCCCTCCCCCGGGGCCCGTCTCGGCCCGCGCGAGCGCGCTCAGGCGGGCTGCCAGCTCCTCCATGCGGTGGGTCTGCGCGAGGATGGTCTCCAGAGCCTCCCCGGCCGTCAGGCCGCGGCCCGCGCGGGCCAGCTCCGCGGAGGTGCGGATGACCGACAGCGGCGTCCGCAGCTGGTGGGAGGCGAGGGCCACAAACTCCGTGCGCTCGCGGAGCGCCTCATCGAGCGGACGGAGGGCCAGGCCCGCGAGCGCGTAGCCCACCGGGAAGGCGACCAGGGCTCCCGTGAGGGTCAGCGCCACCAGCACGCGGAGGATCTCGGACAGGGCCCGGAGCTGCTCCTGCGCCGAGGCCCCGACGAGGCGATCCCCCCGGACCGTCGGGACTCGGATCACGGCCAGCGCGCCGAATCGGGGGTCTGTGACAATCCGCACGCCTGGGGTGCCGGCCCCGAGGTGCGGAGGAGGAACCTCCGCCACCACACGGCCGCGCTCGTCCACCACCACGAGCGAGCGGGGGTCGCTGCCCCCCACGGCGATGCGCTCCGCCACCCGCCGGAGTCTCGCCCCCATGTGGGCCCGCATCCGGTCCTTCACGGTGACGAAGGCCCCCGCCGACATGGTCGCGAGAACGGCCAGGACCACGAGCGCGCCGAGCGCAGCGACGCCCCACCGGCTCCGGCGGAGCAGGCGGGAGTGGAGCTGGGGCGCGAGGCTGGTCACGCGTCGGCCGGAGGCAGAGGGACCAGAAGGCGGTACCCGTAGGCGGGAACGGCCACGATCTGGCCGGTCCAGCCGGCAGCCCGCAGGCGCCTCCTCAGGCGGGACACGGTGACGTCCACGACGTTCGCCCGCGGCGCCGTCCCATGGCCCCACACACGGAGGAGGAGGACCTCCCGGGACACCGTCAGCCCCGCGTGGCGCAGGAGGTACTCCAGCACGTCAAACTCCCGGGGCGCCATGTCGATCAGGCGGCCGGCGACCGTGACCCGCCTGTCGGCCGGTGCCAGGGACAGCGAGCCCGCCGTCAGGGTCTCCGGGACGACCAGGTCCCGCGGACGGCGCAGGAGGGCCCGCAGCCTCGCGAGCAACTCCTCGAAGGCGAAGGGCTTTGTCAGGTAGTCGTCCGCCCCTGCCTCCAGCCCCGTCACCCGATCTCCTACGGCGCTCCGGGCCGTGAGGCACAGGACCGGAGTCCGGATCCCGGCCGACCGGAGCCCCTGCAGGAGCGCGAGCCCGTCCAGCCCCGGGAGCATGAGGTCCAGGATCACGGCGTCGAAGGCCCCCGTGGAGGCCGCATCGTAGCCCGCCGTGCCATCCTTCTGCCAGACCACGCGGTAGCCGTAGCTCTCGAGCCCCCGGCGCACCACGTCGCCGAGGGCCTCGTCGTCCTCGATGAGCAAGAGGTGCACGGAGGGATCCCTCCTCCGCCCGGTCCTCAGGACGGCCGCTGCCCCCGGGGCTCTCCGAGGGCTCCGCGCGGCTCTTGAGGGGGGCCCCCCGCGGCCGTGTGGAGTCCCCGGACCACCTTGAGGGCGGCGTACAGCTGGGTGTCTTCCCCCCGAACCATGTCGCCGAAGGAGAGGGGCACCTGGAGGTCGGGGGCGATCCCCACCCCCTCGACGCGCTCCCCCTCGGGCCCGCGGATCCGCTCCACGGTCACCGACATCGCCCCCTCGGGGAGAGCGACCATCACCGCGCCCCCGAGGGCGCCCGCCGTCCGATCCCCCACGATGGTGGCGCGGTGGTGGTCCTTGAGGGCCGCGACGAGGACCTCGGCGGCCGAGGCGCTCTCTCCGTCCACCAGCACCACGAGGGGCGTCTCCACGAAGTCTCCCCCACCGAACGTGTCGAGGATGTGGGGGTCCTCTCCCCGGGCGTTCACCGTCGCGAAGGTCGCCCCCGCGGGCAGGAACACCGCCCCCACCCGCTGCGCCTCCGAGAGGAGGCCTCCGGGGTTTGCCCGGAGGTCGAGGATGATGGCGCGCGGGGGATCGGGCCGGGCGAGGCCCTCCAGGGCGTCTCGGACGGCCCGTGCGACGCCCCGGCTGAACTCGAACACGCGGAGGTAGATCACGCCGGGAGCGAGAGCCCGCGCCGCCACGGGCTGCCATCGCACCCGCGCGCGCACCACCTGGATGGTCACCTCCGTGGACCCGCGCTCCACGAGGAGGGTGACCGCGGAGCCCGCGGGTCCCTGGAGGAGCCGGCCCGCGTCCTCCACCGACGCGTTCCCGAGGGGCGCGTCCCCGATCTGGAGGATCCGGTCGAACCGGCGGATGCCCGCGAGGGAAGCGGGAGAGTTTGGGAGGACGTCGTCCACGAAGACCCAGCTCGCGCCGCTCCCGTCCTGGCGGGAGGTGAGCAGGACGCCGATGCCCGCTCCCCCGGACCCGTCCCGCGGACCCTGGGAGGCGGCCGGCTCGAGAAAGTACGTGTGGCTGTCGTGGAGATGCGCCAGCATCCGCTCGGTCGCGGCGTAGGCCAGCTGGGTCGGCGGCGCCACGCCGGACCGCACCGCGGTGGCGAATTCCTCCAGGAACGCCGCCTCCGCCTGATCCTCCGAGGCCCCTGCGGGAATGTCGGGCAGCGTGACCGGGTCCAGGTGCGCGTCCGAGCGCAAGGCCGCGACCGCGGCGTTCAGGAGGTCCACGGGCTGGACGGGGTCCACATAGTGCGCCTCCAGGACCCGGAGGGCCGCGATGACGAGGGACCCGTCCGCCGCGTGCGCGGGAAGGGCCGGGAGGACGAGAAGGACCGCCACGACGGTCGCGACCGCCGCCGCGGAGCGATACACTTCACGAGCCGCCTGCCTCCGGTTCATCGACCACCCGCGCACGGACCAGGGGCTTTCCTGAATCCATTATAAGGGGGATGCGATGACATCTTCATGACAGGATTCCCCTCTCCGGGAAGGCTGGGAAAAGAGGAATTCCCCGCCGGAGAGCTAAGGTCGCGGTGGAGACCTTCCGGCGAAGGGACTCGTGGATCCCACACCACCGATGAGTTTCGCGTGGCCGGCGCTCCTGTGGGGAGCTCTCCTCCTCCCCCTCCTGGCGGCGGGAGTCCTGCGGTCCCAGCGGCGCCGCGCCCGTGCGCGCCTCGCGCACCCCCGCGTGGGAGACCTCCGCGAGGCCGCCCGGCGCTCCTCCCCGGCCCGTCTCTACATCCCCGTGGCCCTCTACCTCCTCGCGATCCTCGCGGCGGTCGTCGGGACAGCGCGCCCCCAGCTGGTCCTGCCTGTGCCGACGGACCGCGCGGCGGTGATGCTGGCCATCGACGTCAGCGGTAGCATGCTCTCCCAGGACGTGCGCCCGTCCCGGTTGGAGGCTGCCAGGGCAGCGGCGCGGGACTTCGTGGCGAGCCTCCCTCGCGGAGTGCGGGTCGGGCTCGTGACCTTCGCCGGCGATGCCGTCCTTCTGGCGTCTCCCACCACCGACCACGAGCGGGTCGCACGGACGATCGAGGGGATCACGGTCCGGCACCGGACCGCCATCGGCGAAGGGCTCCTCGAGGCGGTGGCCGCTCTCCCCGGACGCGTCCGCCCGCTCCCCGACGGAACGCTCCCTCCTCTCCCTCAGGACCCCCGCCCGCCGGGGTACGTCGTGCTGCTCTCGGACGGCCAGAGCAACACGGGCATAGACCCGCTCGTCGCCGCGGATCTGGCGAGGCGTCAGGACGTCACGGTATTCACCGTCGGCATCGGCCGTCGGACCCTCCCCGACACCGGATGGGTCATCGGCGGCCCTCTGGACGAAGCGACCCTCCAGGCCATCGCCGAGAGGACCCACGGCCACTACTACCACCCGCGCTCGTCGGTAGAGCTGCGCGACATTTACCGCAGGCTCGCCCGGCGGATCGGGTGGGAGGACAGGCCGGTGGAAGTCACAGCGCTGGCCGGGGTCCTCGGGGCCGCCCTCCTGGGAGCGAGCCTGGTCCTCGCGGCCCTGCGGTGGCCCCTGGAGGCGTGAGGCCCTCCGGGCCCGAAGGCCATTCGGAGGTCCTTGCCGCAACCCGGCCTCTGAGGGCGAGGCCACCTCCGCCCCGGGCGGCGGCCTGACCACGGTGTCCTCCAGTCCTCCGGCCCGACGAGGCGGACGGGAACTCCCCCCACTTCCTCGGATGCGAGCGATTCCGCTGCGATGCCTCCCGCTTCGGCGCCCCCGGGGGCCTGCAGGAGAGACGGGAGAGTGGACAGAATGCTGGTCCGAGACGACGGTCTGCGATCAGGGGCGTCGCCATGGGGCCACCTGGATGAACACGGGGGATCTCGCGCGCAGGGCCGGCCCCGGCCCTTCCGTTACTGCGGGGGGCGGCTGGTCCGGGCTGTCCCCCGGCCACAGACACCGCCTCCGTCCTCCGGGGGAGCCTCCCTCAACCCCTCCGTCCTCGGTCCCCGTCCCCATCCCCTCCTCGCCACAGGGTCCCACGCCGCGAGAGGATCCTCGCCGACCCTCCGATCGCGACGCCCCCGGGAAAGCCCCGGCACCGTGATGGGAATGCTGGCCGCGCCGGTCCGTCTGGCGCGTCAAGGGGGGGTGGGAGAAATGAGCGGCACTCACAGGCCGGTGGGAATCACGCGCCGAGGGCTCCTCGCGGGCACCGCGCTCGCCGCCCTGTCGGCCGCCTCGGGGGAGCTCCTCCGGCCGGCGGCCGGGGAAACCCCGAGGCGCGGTGGGACAATGGTCGTCACGGGCCACCAAGAGATCTCCAGCCTCAGTCCCGACGATGCGGGGCCCACGGTCATCTGGACCGCGGTAACCCAGATCCACAACGCCCTCGTCGAGCTCGACGAGAATTACGCCCTCGTCCCGACGCTCGCGCAATCGTACTCAGCCGCGCCGGACGGCCTCACGTACACGTTCAAGCTGCGCCGCGGCGTCAGATTCCACGACCAGACCGAGTTCACCGCCGAAGATGTCAAATACACGTACGAATGGTACATGAATCCCGCGAATCACGCGATCACTGCCAACAACTTCCAGGGCGTCGAGGCGGTCGACGTCCTGGACCGGTACACGGTCCGGGTCCGGATGAAACACCCCAACGCTGCATTCCTGGCGAAGGGCGCCTCCACCTTCATCGTCCCCGCGGCCTACCACAGCAGGGTGGGGGAAAAGGCCTACAAGAGCGCCCCGATCGGGACCGGCGCCTTCCGCCTCAAGGAGTGGAAGCCGGCAGAACACACCCTGCTCCAGGCCTTCGACGAACACTTCCGCGGACGCCCGTACCTCGACTTCTTCCGGGTCGACATCGTGCCGGAGCCATCGGTGCGGGCGATCGGGCTCCAGACGGGGGCTTCCGACTCGGCCGTGTGGCCCCTCCTGGTCGAGGACAACCTCCGATTCGCGAAAGACCCTCACTTCACCACCTTCGTCACACTGACACTCGGCGTGAACCACTTTCCGATCAACAACAAGCGCCCGATGTTCGCCGATAGGCGCGTCCGGCAGGCGATGCTCTACGCGATCGATCGTCAGCGGCTCATCGACGACGTGTTCAAAGGGACCGCCGTGATCGCGACCTCCCACCTCTCGCCGGCCCTCAAGACCTACTACGAGCCGCACGTCGCGCAATACCCCCACGACCCCGCGAAGGCCAGGGCGCTGCTCGACGAAGCGGGCTGGCGGGTCGGTCCCGACGGGATCCGGGAGAAGGATGGAGTGAAGCTCTCCTTCACGTGCGTGACGATCACGGGCGACCAGGCGCGGCGGCCTGAAGCCGAGGTGGCCCAGCAGGATCTGCGCGCGGTCGGCATCGAGATGAAACTGGCGGAGGCTCCGGTCGCGACGATCACGGAGAAATTGCGGAAGGGCGAGATGGATGCGTCCCTATTCAACTGGACCTACGGCGGAAGCGGCGGCGATCCGGACCCGTCGGTGACCCTCCGCTCCAACGGGGGCAACAACTGGTCGCATTACGCCAACCCGAAAGTCGACAGCCTGATCGACGCCGGCTTGAAGGAAGTGAACCCGGCGAAACGTCGGCCCCTCTACGGCGAGATCCAGAAGATCGTGGCCGAAGAGGTGCCCTTCCTGTACGTGATGTACTGGCACTGGTACACGATCTTCACCAAGCGGATCAAGGGGCTGCCCAAGACAGCGCTCAACGGGCCGCAGCTCTACCGGAAGGCGTACCAGTGGTGGATCGGCTAGCCGGAGGCCGTCGCCGCGAGGGCGGCCCTGTCGCGTGCCCATGTGGCGCTACCTGCTGAGCCGCCTCCTGCAGGGAATCGTCGTCATCTATCTCGTGGCCACCGCCACCTTTGTGATCCTGCGCCTCACACCGGGGAACCCCATCGACATCCTGGTCGGCGAGGCGGAGGTCACACCGCAACAGGTCGCGGCCATCAAGCACTTCTGGGGACTCGACCGCCCGTGGTACGAGCAGTACCTCACCTGGTTCAGCCACATGGCGCGGGGCGATTTCGGAGTGTCGGTCATCCGGACAGGGGTCCCCGTGGCCACCATGATCGCCCAGGCCGCCCCGGTGACCGCCACGCTGAACGTCGCCGCCTTTCTGTCCTCGGTGACCATCGCCGTCCCCCTGGGCATTGTCGCTGGGGTCCGGCAGTACTCCGTGCTCGACTACCTGGGAACCCTGGGCGCGACCCTGGGGGTGGCCCTGCCGAGCTTCTGGCTCTCGCTCGTGGCCATCATCCTCTTCGCCGTCACGCTCCGGTGGCTGCCACCGTTCGGGCTGCAGTCCTGGACAGGCTACATTCTCCCCGTCGCCGTGCTTGCGACCGAGCAGACGGCCGTCATCACGCGCCTCATGCGCGGCTCGGTCGCGGCCGTCCTCCACCAGGACTACATCCGGACCGGACGCGCCAAGGGCCTCGCGGAGACCCGGGTCGTGCTCCGCCACGCAGTCCGTAACGCCCTGCTCCCGGTCATTACTGTCCTCGGTTACCGGATGGCTTTCCTCCTCAGTGGGACGATCATCGTCGAAACGATCTTCGCCCTGCCGGGGATCGGCCGTCTGCTCACCGATTCTGTCTACCATCTCGACTACCAGGTGGTGCAAGCGATCGCGTTGCTGCTCGCCGCGATTGTCGTGGCGGCAAACATTGCCACGGATCTGGTGTATGCGCTGGTGGACCCCCGGATCCGCATCGGGTAACCGGGCGGCGGCGGTGCGTGGAGGCGGGATGACTCCGGGGACCGGGGAGCGCGTCCATGCCGTGCTCGGGAGGCTCCACGCGCCACGCGCCCAGACCGAGACCTGGCGGACATGGCGCCGGTTTGCCCGGCACCGCCCCGGGATCGCCGGTCTCCTGTTCGTTGTCTTCATCGGCCTCGTGGCGGCGCTGGCAAACGTCCTCGCTCCCTACTCGCCTGTCGCCGTCCACCCGGCGATGCGTGGAGCCGGTCCCAGCTTCGCCCATCCCCTCGGCTCCGACCACATCGGGCGCGACATCCTGAGCCGACTGATCTACGGCTCGCGCATCGCCATGGTCGTGGCGGTCGTTGCCACTGGGATCGCGGTCCTGATCGGGGTGGCCGTCGGCACCGCTGCCGGGTACCTCGGGGGCCACGTCGACCTCGTCCTCTCGCGCATCACGGACGCCCTCATGGCCTTCCCGATCCTCGTCCTCCTCATCGCGCTCGTGGCGGTTGTGGGGCCGAGCCTCACGAACGTCATCCTCGTCATCGGAGCGACAGGGTGGGCCTCCTACGCCCGGGTGGTGCGAGCGGAGGTGTTCAGCCTGCGCGAGCAGGACTTCGTCCTGGCCGCTCGGGCCATCGGGGCCACCGACCGCCGCGTCATCTGGCGCCACCTGGTCCCCAACGTCATCGGCCCGGTCATCGTCCTGGCCACCCTATCCGTCGGCAACATCATCATCCTCGAGGCCGCCCTGTCCTTTCTCGGGTTGGGGGTGCGACCGCCGACGCCCGACTGGGGCGGGATGCTCGCTGACGGGCGCGCCTTCATCACCATCTACCCCCACATGGTCATCGCTCCCGGCGTCGCGATTGCCCTCACCGTGCTCGCCTTCAACCTCCTGGGGGACGGGCTGCGGGACGCTCTGGATCCTCGGGGCCGCGTTGACTGAGCGTGCCCCGGCCATCGGGGACCGCGCGTCACCAGGATCCATACCGCAGAAACGTCGCTACCGGCCACGAGCCACCTGATCCTGGGGACACGTCCACTCCCCCGACCGGAGCCCGCCATGCCACAACCACGCCCCACGTCTCATGTCAAGAGGACTGTGACGAGGGGCCGCCGAGAGCGAGCTGAAACGGTTGATGGAGAACTTCGCGAGCCACGAGTAGACACCGTAATTTCGTGGCCTTCGCAGGGCATCGCTGGATCTTCGATCTACGGTCTTCCGGGGCGGTATGCCGGGTTCCATGCGCCCGGGGAAGCTCCCCCAGTCAGGAGCATGGAGTAGCCTGCCACGTGCAAGGGGCGCACGAGTGCCATGGGCAAAGGACAGGGAGGGTCGAGGGCGGGGGCGCTCAGGACTCCACAGCCCCGGCCAGGTAGGGAGCGGGATCCAGCGCGAAGCGCTTCCGGCAGCCAGGGCTGCAGAAGTAGTAGAGCCGTCCCAGGTGCTCGAGGGTGAAGCGCGCCCCCGCCACAGCGACGACCATGCCGCAGACGGGGTCGGTGGCCACCTCGGGAGCGGCCTCGGGCAGGGGCCTCCCGGAGCCACGACGGCGCGCGGCGTAGTCCGCCAGGACCGCGAGGGCGATCTCTTCCTGGGACGCCGACCCGAAGTCCAGCCCGGCCGGGGCGCTGACGCGCCTGAGGCTCTCCTCGTCGAGGCCGCGCCTCCGCAGGACGTCCAGGACCGCGGCCGCCCTCCGGCGGCTGGCCACAAGGGCCACGTAGGAGGCGGGCGTCCGCAGCGCCTCCCCGACCGCCTCCTCGTCCCAGTGCCCCATGGTGGCCACCACCACGCCGTCCTCGGTCGTGGCCACCCCCGGGGGCAGGTGGAGGACGTAGACGGCGTCGGCCTCCGGCGCGCTCCGCTCCTCGGCCACCACGGCCGTCACCCGGTACCCCACGGTGCGCGCCAGGCGGGCCAGGGTCCGCGCCACCAGGCTCTCCCCGAAGACCACGAGGTGAGGGTCCGGCCGGACGGGCTCCAGGAACACCTCCACGGTACCCCCGGACGGACACGTGCTCACCGCAGACACGACGCCCACAGACGGCTCCATCTCGGCCGGGCCGATGCGCACGAGGCGCGGCGTCCCTTCAGCGAGGGCCTGCAAGGCTTCCCGCACCACGATCCCCTCCGCGCAGGCGCCGCCCACCCAGCCCTCCACGGTGCCCTCCGGGGTGACCAGGGCGCGGTCTCCCGGGTGCGTGGACGCCGGCCGCTCCACGCGGACGACCGTGGCCAGCACGAAAGACTGTCCTGCTCGCCGGAGCTCGTCCGCGCGCCGGTGGACGTCCCACCGCATCGTCCTACTACTCCGCGAGACCGGCCCGCTCCAGGGCCTCGCGCACCCTGTCCGGGGTCAGCGGCATGTCGATGTTCCGCACACCCGCGTGGACCATGGCGTCGATCACCGCGTTCACGTAGGCGGCGGGGGAGCCCACCGTGGCCGACTCCCCCACGCCCTTGGCTCCCAGGGGGTGGTGGGGGGACGGGGTCACCGTCTCGTAGAGCTCGAACCGGGGCGTCTCCCAGGCCGTCGGCAGCAGGTAGTCCATGAAGGTCGAACCGATGCAGTTCCCCTGCTCGTCGTAGGTGATGAGCTCCATGGCGGCGATGCCGTAGCCCTCGCACAGCCCTCCCATGATCTGGCCCTCCACGATCATGGGGTTTATCCGCACGCCGCAGTCGTCCACGGCCACCACCCGGAGGGGCCTCCACTGCCCCGTGCCGCGGTCCACCTCCACCACCACGGCGTAGGTCCCGAAGGGGAAGGTGAGGTTCGGGGGGTCGTAGTAGCACACGTCCTCCAGCCCCGGCTCCAGGCCCGGGGGGAAGTTGGTGTAGGCGGCGAAGGCGATCTCCTGGATGGTCGTGCCCTTCTCCGGCGCGCCCCGCACGTAGAACCGCCCCGGCTCCCACTCCAGGTCGTGCTCGGAGACTTCCAGCAGGTGGGCGGCGATCTTTCTCGCCTTCTCGCGGAGGCGGCGCGCCACCACGGCGGCCGCGGCCCCGCTCGTGGGGGTACTCCGGCTCGCGTAGGTGCCCAGCCCGTAGGGCGTGTGGTCGGTATCGCCCTCCTGGACCTCCACGTCCCGGGCGGGGATCCCGAGCTCGCTCGCGATGATCTGGGCGTAGGTGGTCTCGTGCCCCTGCCCCTGGGTGCGGGTGCCGAGCTTCAGGACGGCCTTGCCCGTGGGATGCACCCGCAGCTCCGCCGAGTCGAACATCTTGAGGCCCAGGATGTCGAAGGTGTGGGACGGCCCGGCACCGACGATCTCCGTGAAGGACGCCAACCCGATCCCGATGAGCCTCCCCTGCCTGCGCGCCTCCTCCTGGTCCCGGCGCCACCGGGCGTAGTCCAGCTTCTCCAGGGCGAGGTCGAGGGCCCGGTGGTAGTCCCCGGAGTCATAGACCCACCCGAAAGCGGACCGGTAGGGGAACTGCTCTTTCCGGATGAAGTTGCGGCGGCGGAACTCGGCGGGGTCCACCCCCAGCTCATAGGCCGCCGTCTGCACCAACCGCTCGATGAGGAAGGAGGCCTCGGTGACGCGGAAGGAGCAGCGGTAGGCCACGCCCCCGGGGGCCTTGTTGGTGTAGGCGCCGTCCGCCTCGCAGAAGGCGGCGGGGATGTCGTAGGACCCGCTCACGATGTGGAAGAGTCCGATCTTGAACTTGGTGGGCTGGGCGTCCGCGTAGAAGGCGCCGTGGTCCCCCAGGACCCGGACGCGCAGCCCGACGATCCGGTCGCCCTTGAGGGCGAGTTCCCCCTTCATGTGGAAGTCCCGCGCGTAGCCCGTGGAGGTGAGGTTCCCCGTGCGGTCCTCCACCCACTTCACGGGACGGCCCAGGAGCAGGGACGCTGCCGTGGCCACGACGTAGCCGGGGTAGACCGGGACCTTGTTGCCGAACCCGCCTCCGATGTCGGGGGAGATGATCCGGATCTGGTGCTCGGGGTATCCCGTGACCAGCGCGAACACCGTGCGCACCACGTGGGGAGCCTGGGTCGTCATGTAGATCGTGGCCTTGCCCGTGGCCGGGTTGACGTCGGCGATGCAGCCGCAGCACTCGAGCGGGGCCGGGTGACAGCGAGGGTAGTGAGTCTCCAGGGTGACGACCCGGTCGGCCTCCCGGAAGGCCCTCTCCGTCGCGTCGCGGTCCCCGGCCTCCCAGTGGTAGATGTGGTTGGTCGCCTGATCGGGCTTGTCGTCTCGGATCAGGGGCGCCCCCGGCTCGAGGGCCTTCCTCGGGTCCACCACAGGAGGGAGCGGCTCGTACTGCACCTCGATGAGCTGGAGGGCGTCCTTGGCGATGTAGGGGCTCTCGGCGACGACGGCGGCGACCTCCTGTCCCTGGAACCGCACCTTGTCGGTCGCCAGCACCGCCTGGGTGTCCCCCGAGAGGGTGGGCATCCACGCCAGGTTGTGGGCCGCCAGGTCCTGCCCCGTGATCACCGCCACGACGCCCGGCAGAGCCCGCGCCTTGGAGGCATCGACGGCGCGGAGACGAGCGTGGGCGTAGGGGCTCCGCAGGATCTCCATGTGGAGCATCCCCGGCAGCTTGATGTCGTCCAGGTACCGGCCCCTCCCCCGGACGAACCGGTCGTCCTCGTGACGCTTCACCCGGACGCCGATGCCGTCCAGGTCCTCCCGCGTCGGGCTCATGGCGTCACCTCCCCACCTCTTGGGGCTCGCCCCGCAGGCGGCGTGCGGCCCACTGGATGGCCCTCACGATGTTCTGGTACCCGGTGCACCGGCAGATGTTGCCGGAGATCGCCCAGCGGATCTGGTCCTCCGAGGGATCGGGGGTCTCGTCCAGGAGGGCCTTGGCCACCAGCACCATCCCGGGGGTGCAAAACCCGCACTGCAGTCCGTGCTCTTCCTTAAAGCCTTGCTGGACAGGGTGCAGCTCGCCATCCCGGGCGAGCCCCTCCACGGTGGTGACCTGCCGGCCGTCGGCCTGTACCGCCAGGAAGGTGCAGGATTTGATGGGGACACCGTCCAGCAGCACCGTGCAAGCGCCGCAGGACGTGGTGTCGCACCCGACGTGGGTGCCCGTGAGGTCCAGGACCTCTCTCAGGAAGTGCACCAGGAGGAGCCGCGGTTCCACCGAGGCCGTGTGGGTGCGACCATTCACCATGACGGTGACGCTCCGCTCCATGGCCATCCTCCTCAGGCGGGCTGGGCCGCCAGGGCTTGCCGCAGGGCCCGGGTCACGAAGACGCGGACGACCTGCCGCTTGTACTCGGCGCTCCCCCGCACGTCGCTCGAGGGATCCGCCTCCTGCGCCGCCGTCCGCGCGGCCTCCAGGATGAGGGCTTCGCTCAAACGCTGCCCCCGCAGGAGCGCCTCGGCCCGGCGGGCCCTGAGCGAGGTGGGGCCCACGGCCGTGAGCCCGATGCCCGGGGAGGCCACGCGTCCGTCCTGAAAGCTCAGGTGGACGGCCACACCGACCGTGGCGAAATCGCCTACCTTCCGCTCCAGCTTGAAGTACGTGCCGAAGACGCGGGGACCGGGGTCGGGCAGGTGCACCTCCGTCACCATCTCATCGGGCTGCAAGATCGTGGTGAGCGGGCCCACGAAGAACTCCGACGCGGGAATCCTCCGCTCGCCCCGCAGGCTGCGGGCCACAATGTGCCCGTCGAGCGCCAGCACGACCGCCCCCCAGTCGCCCTGGGGGTCCGCGTGGCACACGCTCCCGACGAGCGTCCCGAGGTTGCGGACGAGCGGGTCTGCCACGAGGGGGGCGCACGCCGCCACGGTGGGATAGCGGCGGTGGACCAGGTCCGAGCGCTCCAGGGTCTTGTGGCGCACGAGGGCTCCCACGCGCAAGCCGCTCCCCGGCCGATCGTCCAGCACGTCGAGCCCAGGAAGGCGGTTGATGTCGATGAGGTAGGACGGGCTGGCGAGCCTCAACTTCATGAGGGGAAGGAGGCTCTGGCCTCCGGCGAGCACCTTCGCCTCGTCCCCATACCGCGCCAGCAGGTCCAGCGTCTCCTCAAGGGTGGTGGGGGCAAAGTAGTCAAAGGGGGGTGGGTACATCCCGCACCTCCTCTCCGGGGGCTCCGCGTGTGGCACCGCGTGGAGGGAAGGTCGCTGACGGGCGTCCGGTCCCGATGCGGGGTGAAGGTCGATCCTCGCGGGAAGGGTGGCGCACGGACCGCCCGCGCCCGTTTGGACTGCCACGCCCTGAGGAATCGTCCACCGTGCCCTCCCTGCGCTTCGAGGACACGGACCGCGTCGCGGACGGCGATCCGGCTGGTGCTTTTTCATTGTGGGGCCGCCGGGGAGGAGTGTCAAGGAGGAACTCCGCGGTCTCCCGGGCCCGCGGCCCGGGCTCCGTCCGGGCAGGCTGAAGCGCAGCCCCGCCTGTCGGCCTCTCTCCCCTGTGAGGGGCGGGAGGACACCTCCCTGAGTCAGAACCTGCGCGCGGGGACGGGCGTGGCACGGGATGGGGAGAGGACTCGGGGTGTCACGCCCGGGACCAGACGAGGATCCGCCTCCGAAAGGCTAACAGGCTCCCTTCGCGCGCCGCTGCTCCCCGCCTCGCGGCGGACACGGCGTGCCTCGCATGACTCAGGTGAGTGGCGGTAGAGAACCCGTCCCTGTGTCTGTGTCAGCCTTCCTGCGGCTTGGCCTCGCCCTCACCCTGACCCGCACCGGGCGTCTCGGGAGCCGCGGGAGCGGCCTTCACGGCCCTTGTCGTCCGGCGCTTGGCAGCGGTCCTGGCCTTGGCCTTGACCGGGCGGCGCTGAGCCGTCCGAGTCTGCTTCTTGCGCCGAGTGGCCATGGTCTTCGCCTCCCTTCGGTTTTCATGCTACACCCACTGGCCCCGGCGTCAAGTGATTCCGCGCGCGCTCGGCCCGACCCGTCCCCGCCCCGGCCAGGACACCCTCCCCCCATCAGGAGAAGAACCCCGGCCCCCGCCTGGAGTCTCTCGCTTCCCGACCGGCCTTGCCCCGGGCGCCGGGGGCCTCGAAGGGGACGGCACAGACCCTCCGGTCCCCCGGGGCGCCGGGGGCACCTCTCCCCTCGTGCTACCTTGAAAGGGGAAAGGGGGCCCGGACTGGGATCGCGCCACAGGCGCGGGGTGTGACGCCGTACGGGGGGGGGTGCGAACGCGCGTAATGGAAGGAGCGGAGGGTACGCGGCCCGTGGCGTCACCCGGGGTCTCTCCCAGCGGGCGGGCGCCAGGCCGATTGGGGACCGGGGCTGCGCCCTACCCCTTGGTCGCGCCCGCCGTCCAGCCCGAGACGAAGTAGCTCGTGAAGAAACTGTAGGCCACCACCACGGGGACAGACGCCAGGAGCGCCCCCGCCATCAGCGACCCCCAGTAGAACACGTCCCCCCGCACCAGTTCGGTCAGGAGCCCCACCGTGAGCACCTTCTGGGGCGTGGAGGCCGTGAAGGCCAGCGGGTAGATGAGGTTCCCCCAGGACAGCGTGAAGCCCAGCAGCACCGTGGTGAGCACCCCGGGCACCGCCACCGGGAGCACGATCCGCACCAGCGCCCCCAGACGGGTCGCCCCGTCCACCAGGGCACTGTCCTCCAGCTCCGTGGGAATGCTCCGGAAATACCCGATCAGAAGCCACGTGCACAGGGGCACGATGAACGTCGGATAGGTCAGGACCAGCGCCCAGTAGGAGTCGATGAGGTGCAGGCGCCCCACCACCTCCGACAGCGGCACGAACAGCAGCGTCGGCGGCACGAGGTAGGTCAGAAACGTCCCCAGGGCCACAGGATCGCTCCCCGGAAACCGGATCCGCACAATGCTGTAGGCCGCCAGCACCGCGACGGTCGCCGACCCCAGCGTCGCCAGGAGCGACACGATGACGGTGTTCCGGTACCACAGCAGAAACGGCGTCTGCTGGACCAGGAAGGCGTAGTGCGCCCACGTCACCCCGTGGCGGATCACGAACGGCACCGCCCGGAGATCGTAGGTCTCCGCATCGGTCTTGACGCTCGTCACCGCCATCCAGTAGAAGGGCAGGACCGCAAACAGCACGAAGGGCAGGAGCCCCACGTACACCAGGACGCGGACCCGGCGCCGCCTCTTACGCATACTCTTCCCCCGCCCGCACAATCCGCAGGATCAGGAAGGACGCCACCGCCAGGACGGGAAAGATGAACAGCGTGATCGCCGCCCCCCGCCCGATGTAGGTGCTCACGAGACCCACCTGGAACGCCAGCGTGCTGAACAGGTGGGTCATGTTCAGCGGACCTCCCCGCGTGAGGATGAAGACGATCTCGAAGTCCGCGATGGTGAACACCACCGAGTAGAGGACCACGATGCTGAGAATCGGGCGCAGGAGCGGCAGGATGATCGCCCAGAACTGCACCCCCGGACCCGCCCCATCGGCCTCCGCCGCCTCAAACAGCTCGCGGGGAATCGCCACCAGCCCCGCCAGAATCGTGATCGCGTAGAAGGGAAGCCCCCGCCACACGTTCACGAGGATGATCGCCACCCGGGCCCACAGGGGATCGCTCAACCACGGGACCGGCCCCCGTACCACTCCCCCGTGCACGAGCAGCCAGTTCACCACGCTGTAGGGCGGCGTGTACATCCACCACCACGCGAGCGTGCTGAGAGCCGTGGGGATCACCCACGGGAGGAGAATCACGGCCCGGATGAACCGGCCCCCCCAGGGCACCGCGTAGAGGAGCAGCGCCAGGACGATCCCCAGGACCGTCTTGGCCGCCACGGCCACCACCGTGTACAGGATCGAGTTGAGGGCCGTCTGCCGGAACACGTCGTCCCGGAGGAGGTACCCGAAATTGGCCAGGCCCACGAAGCGCCCCGGGGTGCCCACGTGCTGGTCCGTGAGGCTCATGTACAGGGACATGAGGAAGGGATAGGCAATGAGGAGCGCCAGCAACACCACCGCCGGCGCCACCATCATGTACCCCAGGCGCGCCTCCGCCCGCCGGAGCCGACCGGCCGGCACGGCCGCCACAGCGGCCCCCAGCGCCGGGGCGGGAACCCTCACGTGCGGACCCACCTCATCCCTTCCCGTAGGCCTTCTTCAACTCCCCCTCCGCCCACTTGATGGCCTGGGAGGTCGTCATCTGCCCCGTCACCGCCTTGGCGTACATGAGCGGGAGCGTGAAGAGGTTGTAGGTGAGGGCCGCCCCCTTGCTGGCCGGCCCCGGCCAGCCCGGCACGCGGACCGTCTCCTTGGGCGGCTCGTAGTAGCGGAAGACCGGAAGCCGCTTCCAGAAGGGATTGGCCGCGCACTGGGCGAGGAAGGGCTCGTTGTACCCCAGCGAAGCCTCGACCTGCTGGTCGCTCTGAGGCTTCGCCAGCAAGTACCGGACCAAGTCCTTGGCCAGCTGGGCGCGCGGGCTGAAGCGCCAGATCCCCAGCCCCACCCCGTAGGCGCTGCGGAACCGCCCCTTGGGCCCCCGGGGCATCGGCACCTGATCCAGATCCCGTTCGATGGGGAGGCTCCTGAGGTGCGCAACCGCCCAGATGCTCGGCGGGTTGGGCGTCCACGAGATGACGCCTGAGAGCATCTCCTGATTATTGGAGGCGTCGTTCCACCCGAGGACCTCGCGCGGCATGACCGGGAAGAGCTTGGTCTTGACGAACTCGATGCTGTCAGCAGTCTCCCTGGAGTCGATGACGACCTCCCCCCGTTCGTCTACCGTGCGTCCCCCGAAACTCCAGAGGAGAGGGTAGAGCCCGTCGTTGGCGTCTCCCGTCTGGCTCACGGCCACGCCGACGGGATGCCCCGCGTCGCGGAGTCGGGCGCCGGCGGCCGCCAGCTCCTCCCACCCGAGGGCTGCGACGTTGTCGGTGGCGTAGCCGATCTGCCGCCAGTAGGACGTGTTGATGGTGGCCGTATCGCTCCAGAAGTGCCACGGGACCGCATACCAGTGCCCCTCGGCGAAGGAGAGGTACCGGCCCGGTTCCCGGAACGGGCCCCACTGTTTGTCGAGGTCCGCGACGACGTCGTCGACCGGGAGGAGCTCCTGCCGGAAGAGCTGCGCGTTCCACTGGGAGAGCTGGATGATGTCGTGGCCCGTCCTCGCCTGCGCCTCCGCAGCGAGGCGCGCGGGCATGTCAGGAAGCGAGATGTAGTCCACCCGCGCATTCACGCCACGGCTCCGAGCCCACTGCTCCACCTGTCGGTTTAGGAGCGGAATGAACGAGGGGACGAAGTGGTTCCAGTACAGCATGGTCACCGTGGGGGCCCCTGCCGCCTCGCTGGAGCGGACCACGAAGCTCGCAGCCGCGGCGCCCGCATACCGCAGGAGATCCCGTCTCGTCACCACACGCACGCCCTCACCTCCTGGGAGTCAGTCGTGTCGCTGGACAGCTCTGGGCGGACATGGCCATGGAAGAATGAAGCTCCTGGTGAGGGCAGAACGCCCGGCGCACCAGGAGGCACCCCGGTGGTGGGCCGCCCCCCTTTCAGACCACGGGGGTCGCCGCCAGGGGGACCCCCGCCGCCTGGAGGGCCTCCCGGATCCGCTCCAGGTCCTCTCCCCCCACGGGCGTCATGGGATGCCGCGCCCGGCCCCCCGGCCTCCCCTGCAGCCGCAGGGCCGCCTTCACCCGCGCCGGCAGGTTCGGCCCCTCCAGCGTGTGCCAGACCCTCAGCAGCCGGTGGTGGAGCTGCAGCGCCCGCCCGTGGTCGCCCCCCTCCACCGCCCTGAACAGCTCCACGCACACGGTCGGTACCGCCGTCAGAATCGCCGCAATCGCCCCGTCCGCCCCCAGCACGAAGGACGGGTACAGCAGATCGTCCACCGCCGTCAGAATCGCCGTGTGCCCCTTCGCCACGTCCAGCAGGTCCGCCAGCTTGTGCAGATCCCCCCCGCTCTGCTTCACCCCCACCACCCCCGGCAGCTCAATCACCCGCCGCAGGGTCCCGACCTCGATCGTCGCCCACGGCACCACGTTGTACACAATCACCGGCACCCCCACCCCCTCCCCCAGAGCCCGGTAGTACTCCACCACCTCCTCCGGCCCCGGGGGAAACAGGTAGTGCGGCGGCGTCACCTGCAGCGCGTCCGCCCCCGCCTCCCGCGCCGCCCGCCCCAGCACCAGCGCCTCCCGCGTCGTGTCCGGCACCGCCCCCGCAATCACCGGTACCCGCCCCCGCACCTGCTCCACCACCGCCCGCACCGCCCGGTGCACCTCCTCCACCAGCAGCCCCGCCCCTTCGCCCGTGCTCCCCCCTACCACCACCCCCGTCGCCCCCACGCTCAGCAGGTACTCCGCCTCCCCCTGCAGCGCCCCCACATCCACGTCCTCCGCCTCGTCAAACGGCGTCACCATCGGCGGAATGATCCCCCTCAGCCCCTCCCTCATGCCCGTCGCCTCCCCTCCTCCTCTCGGCCCCCCAGCCGCCGCCCAATCGCCTCCGCCACCTCCACGACCCGCGGCCCCAGCTCCCCCAGCCGCCGCAGCGGCATCCGTTGCGCCGGCCCCGACACGCTCACCGCCCCCACCGGGTACCCCCGCCCGTCCCGCACCGGCGCCCCCACGCACCGCACGTCCCCCTCGTGCTCCTGTACGTCCGTCGCGTACCCCCGCACCCGAATCCGCTCCAGCTCCCGCCGCAGCGCCTCCCGCCCCCCCACCGTCCGCGGCGTGTACGCCCGCAGCGTCAGCGCCCCCACAATCCTCTCCCGCTCCTCCTCCGGCAGAAAGGCCAACACCGCCTTCCCCAGCGCCGTGCAGTACAGCGGCGCCACTACCCCCACGTCCCCCCGCGTGTGCAGCACCCGCGGGCTCTCCACCGCCTCCAGCACCACCACGCTCAGCCCCACCCGCACCCCCAGCTTCGCCGTCTCCTCCGTCCCCCGCGCCAGCTCCCGCAGCGGCCCCCGCGCCGCCTCCACCAGCAGCACCTCCCGGTCCACCATCGTCGCCAGCCGCAGCAGCGCCGGCCCCGGCCCGTAGGCCCGGCCCCCCTCTACCTGCCGCACAAACCCCCGCGCCCCCAGCGTCCGCAACAGCCCGTGCACCGTGCTCTTCGGCAGCCCTAGCCCCCGCGCCAGGTCCGTCACCCGCAGCGTCCGGTGCTCCCCATCGAACGCCTCCAGGATCTGCAGCGCCTTCGCCACCGACCGAATGCCGCCTTCATCTTTGTTCACCATCGTCGAACACCGTTTCTATTCGCCAAACACACCCCTCCCTCCTCCCGCCGACCGCTCCCCTCCGTCCCCCGGCGGATCCCCCCTCAAGCCCCAGGACCGAGGACATCTCCCGCCTGGACCACACACCGGAGGAGTGTCTGCATGTCCTCGGTCCGGAGCGAGGGGGGCAGATCCGGCTCGACCCACCTGGGACATGGCGGTGCGGCCGCTTCCGCCGCCGCCCCGAGAGCACGAGGGCTCTACGACCGGGACGGGTCGATCACTCTCAGCAGGAGGGAACTTACGGGACGGCGGAAACCGCAGAAGGCGGGGAGCGGCCGCGTCTCTGGAACGCGGCGACCCTGTGGCGTACGCGGAAGGTCCTGAGGTCTCCTCCCTAGCGGCGGGGGGCCCACCAGGGGATGCAGATGGCCGCGACGATGGCTGTCACGTAGTGCACCGCCGTATCGACAACCAGGTAGGGTGCCGGGAAGTGCCGGGTGCCAAAGTGCCCCACCCCGACGAGCGCCCCCAGCATCCGGAGCGGCACCGTGAGCCCGATGATCGGGATGCCCGTCCGGGGCCCGGGCCCGGCCGGCAGGGGAAGGGTGGCGATGAGCACGCTATCCACCGTGGCGATGGCCAGGGTGAGCACCCAGAAGGCGGCCACGGGACGCCGGGTGGTGCGGCACAACACCCCGTACAGGAGCCCTCCAAGGATCCCCGCGACGAAGGCAGACCAGGCCGTCGCCGTCCGCGGCGGGACCGGAGCGTGGCCGACGATCTCCACCCCTACGGCCGCGATGGCCGCCACCACGCCCGCACCGGCACCCGCCGCGAGCACCGTCGGCCATGCCGGAGCTCCCTCGCCCCGCTTCGCCGCTCCCGCCACAGCACTCCCCTCCTTCCGCGGACCCGGCCTCCCAGCTCACCGTGCGGGACTTCTTCTGCGGGCCCTCGACCGGACCCTCGCGCGCGTCAGCGCACCCCTCCCCCGCTCCCCACCCTGCCCTCCCCTGTCGGGACCTCCGCACCCGCGGCTCGATGCCGGGGGAACAGGCGCTCGAAGAAGACGTAGAGCACGGGGATCAAGAGGAGCGTGAGGCCGGTACTCACCGTGAGGCCTCCGATGACGGCCCGGGCCAGGGGCATATTGGTCTCGCTCCCCTCTCCCAGCCCCGTGGCCATGGGGATCATGCCGAGAATCGTGGCGATGGCCGTCATGAGGATCGGGCGTAGCCGGATCCTCCCGGCGCGCAACACCGCCTCGTAGAGGGGGACCCCCTGGGCCTGCTGCTTGTTGGCATAGTCCACCAGCAGGATGCCGTTGCTCACCACGATCCCGATCATGGTGATGATCCCCATGAAGGAGATGATCGAGAGCGTCGTATGGGTGAGGAGCAGCATCCAGATGACCCCGATGAACCCGAGGGGGACGGTGAACATGATCACGAAAGGATCGACCAGGGACTGGAACTGGCTGGCCATGATCATGTAGACGAGCATGAGGGCGAGGCCCATGGCGAAGCCAAGGCTGCCGAAGGCGCTCTGCTGCTGCTCCGTCTGGCCTGCCATGTGGTACGTAAACCCGGCCGGGAATCGCAGGCGGCTGAGCTGGGCCGCGATGTCCCGGGACACGGCCCCGAGGGGGCGGCCCACGACGTTGGCGGTCACGTCGATGACCCGCTGCTCGTTCTTCCGGTTGATCTGGAGAGGCTCGCTCCCCAGCGAGATGCGGGCCACGTCGCGGAGGAGGATGGGCACCATGGGTTGGGAGGGAGCCGGCGCTCCGCCCGCGGCCGGGTCGGCGAGCGCCTCTAGCGGCACGTTGCTCAGGTCCTCGGGGTGGGTCCGGTACTGCTCCTCTAGCTGGACCACGATGTTGTACTCGTTCCCTGTGACCGGGTCAATGAACTTGCTGGCCGTCCCCACGTTCCCGGCCATGGCCGTGTTGATGGCGGCGGCGATCTGGGTGGGCGACAGTCCCAGCTGCGCCGCCTTTTCCCTGTCGATCTGGACCGTGAAGTCGGGGTACTGGCCGCGGGGCGTGATCTGCACGTCCGCGGTCCCAGGGGTGGACGCCACGAGGGCCGCCACCTGCTGGGCCAGCTGCTGCCCGACGGCCTGGTCGTAGCCGAGGAGCTGGATGTCGATAGGAGCCTGGGACCCGAAGTTCACGACGCGGTTCTCAAGACCCCCCGTCTGCACGAAGGTCTGGACGCCCGGGAACCGGCCGGCGATTGCCCGGCGGACGAGGTTCGCCAGCTCGTCGGTGGACCGGCGTCTCTGGGTGGGCGGGACGAGCCGGACGTCCACGTGCCCGTAGTTGGGCCCGGCGTTGGAGCTGAAGGCGCCCCCCGTGGTGGGGACTCCGGAGACCGTGAAGATGGCGACCACGTCCTTGGGGGGGATGACCCGGCGGATTGCGGCCGCGATCCCCTCCACGATCTGGCTGGTGGCTTGGACGGCAATCCCCTGGGGGGCCTGCACCTGGATGGAGAACTGGCTCTCGTCGGTGGCGGGGAAGAACTCCGTCCCGATCCCCCGCGCGGCCACCACCGAGACGAGGAACACCGCGGCGATGCCGGCCACCACGGTCCCGGCGTGGTGGAGCGTCCAGGCCAGGGCCCGCTGGTAGGCCGCATCCAGACGGTCCATGAGGGCCTCGCTCCACCGGATGAACCGTGCCCGGAGTCCCTCGCCCTCCGGGGCCGCGGCGGAGGCTTGACGCAGGAGCTTGATGCTGAGGACCGGATCGATGGTCATCGACACCACGTAGGAAGCCGCCAGCGCGAAGACGATGGTCAGGGCCATGGGCACGAACAGACGTTGGGCGATGCCGCTGAGGAACACCACCGGGAAGAAGACGGCGATGGTCGTCGCGGTGGAGGCGAGCACGGGGAGGCCGACCTCCTGGGTGGCCTCGAGGACGGCCTGCAGCACGGGAGTGCCCGGGACCGCGAGGTGCCGGGTGATGTTCTCGCGGACGACGATGGCGTCGTCCACGAGGCGCCCCATGGCGAGCGTGAGCCCCCCTAACGTGAAGATGTTGAGGCTCTGGCCGGTGAAGTACAGGAGGAGGAGGGCCGCCGAGACCGACAGGGGGATGCCCACCCCGATGATCACGAGGCTCCACACGCTCCGCAGGAACACCAGGACGACCAAGAAGGTGAGCAGGGCCCCGATGACGGCCTCCCGGGCGAGCGTCCGGATGGCCGCCCGGATGTACTGGGACTGGTCGAAGGCGATGCGCAGCGTGACTCCCTGGGGGATCCCGGCGAGGTGTGGCAGGGCGCGCCGCAGCTCGTCCACCACCTGGATGGTGTTGGCGTCGGGCTGCCGCGCCACGTAGAGCAGGACCCCGGGCTGGCCGTTGACGCGCACGATCTCAGTCTGGGCCGCGGCGGCGTCCCGCACCTGGGCGACGTCGCCCACGTGGATCGACACCCCGTTCCGGGTCGCGACGACCACGTGCTGGATCGCCGGGACGTCCTGGACCAACGTCGGGACGTTCAGCTGGTAGTCGATCCTGGCGTTCTGCAGGTCTCCGGAGGGGAGGAGAGCGTTGTACCGGCCGATGGCGTCGATGACGTTCTGCAGGGTCAGCCCCATGGCGGCCAGGCGGTGGGGGTCCACGTCCACGTTGAACTGGCGGACCAACCCCCCGTGGACGAACGCCTGGGACACCCCGGGCAGCCGCTCCAGCTGCGGCTCGATGGTGTTGTAGGCCAGGTCGTACAACTGCCGGGCGTCGAGCCCGCCTCCGCCGACCACCACCTGGGCGACGGGGATGTTGGAGATGTCGAACTTGAGGACGAAGGGCTGGGAGACCCCCGGGGGAAGCTGCTGCATCACCCGCTGGACGTTCTGGATCACCTCGATCTCCGCGGTGTCGAGGTTCGTGCCCCAGTCGAACCAGATCTGGATGCTGCTGATGCCCTGGCGGGTGGTAGACAGGATCTGCTGCACCCCCGCGACTCGGGTCACCGCCTGCTCCAAGGGGTACGTGACGGTCCGCTCCACCGCGTCCGGGCTCGCCCCGGGGTAGGAGGTGGAGACGACGATCACGGGGATGGTGATGTGCGGGAACAGGTCGCGCGGGAGCCGCTGGAGCGCGATCTGGCTCAGCACGACGACCGCGATGCTGGCCATGAGCACGAGGATCGGATTGCGGGTCGCCCCGCGCGTGAGCCACATGCGCGCTCAGTGCCCGGCCGGGACTCCCCGGACAGGCTGGCCGTCCCGGACGAGGTCGGCCCCCCGCTCGATGACGAGGTCCCGGGGCGTGAGTCCTCCGGTCACTTCCACCATCTCCCCTGTCACCTGCCCGGTCGTCACCGCCCGCTGCGTGGCCCGGCCGGAGGAGACCACCCAGACGAACTGGCGCGACCCCACCGTCACGAGGGCCGACAGGGGGACCACCAGCGCGGGCCGCGTTCCCGCGTTCAGGATCACCGAGGCGGACATGCCCGGCCTGAGCAAGTGACCCGGGTTGGGCAGGTCGATCTCGGTCTGGACCGTCCGCGTCACCGGATCCACGCCCCCGGCGATCCGGCTCACGACACCCTGGAAGCGGCGCCCCGGGTACGCGTCCACCCTCACCTCGACCCTGTCGCCGGGGCGGAGGGCGGCGAGGTCTGACTCCCCGACGGGCACCTGGACGTCCAGGTGGTCGAGGTCGGCGAGGGTCAGGATCGGCGTGGACGTTCCCGGCGCCACGTAAGCTCCCGGGTCGAGCTGCCGGCTCGTGACGATGCCGGAGAAGGGGGCCGTAAGTGTAGCGTAGGCTCGCTGGAGACGCGCTCCGGCGAGGAGCGCCGCCTGGGCGGCGGCCTCGGCCTGGTCCGCCCTGAGCTGCGACGCCGCGGCGGCCTCCTGGTCCTTCGCCACCTGGACCTGCGCCGCCGCCTGGGCCACCTGGGCGCGGGCGGCTTCCACGGACGCCTCTGCGGAGGCGGCCTGGGCCTCGGCGTCGTCCAGGAGCTGCCGGGTCACGGCCCCTTCCCGGGCGAGCGCGGCGGTACGCGCGTAGGCGGCCTGGCTGTCCTGTCGTTCGGCCTCGGCCTTGCGGAGGGCCGCCTCAGCGCTCGCGAGCCCTGCTGCGGCGTTGAGCCGCTGGGCGCGCGCCGCGGCGAGGGAGGCGGCCGCCGTCTCACGAGCGGATTCCGCAGCCCGGAGACCCGCTTCGGCCTGGGCCACCTGCGCATCCAGCTGGGCGTGGTCGATCACGGCGACCACCTGGCCCGCGTCCACGGCGTCGCCCGGCCGGACCCTGACCTCGACCAGGTATCCGGCCGTCCTGGGCACCAGCACCGCCTCGCTGAGGGAGGCGATGGTGGCGGTGAGCTCCAGGGTTCGCGGAAGGCGGACCACGGCGGGGCGACCGACGGCCACGGTCGGCGCGGGACGGGTGGTGGCAGTGCGCTCCGCCCCGGGACCGCGCGGCGCCGGGGAGATGGCTGCCCGCTGAGCGAGGAGCACCAGGACCGCGGCGGTCGCTGCCGCAGCGCCCACGCCCCACCTCACCCGACGCACGCCCGCGTGTGCCATCGGCCGTCTCCTTCCTCTCCGCGGATCTCCACGAGTCGCTCTCGTGTTCCCGGTCCAGAATACCGCGGTGTGATGACGGGACGATGACACAACGGGCGATCTCGGGGGGACGCTCACCGGGGCCAGCGGCTCGTCCACCACGCCAGAAAGAGGGCCCCCAGGACCGCCGGGACCGCCATGAGCGTGCCCGCCCAGCGCAGGCCTACTGTCGTTGCCAGGCCGCCATCGAGAAGGCTGGCCATCGGCCGAGTCCCCAGGAAGGCGAGGCTCCACAGGGCCATGATGCGGCCCCGCTGATCCTCGTCGACCACCAACTGCAGCCGGGCCGTCGCCAGGGTCTGGGCCGACAGGTAGCCGAATCCCCCCACCACGAGACCCCCCAGGGACAGCGGGAGCACCGATGACGCCGCGAAGACCGCGACCCCGCACCCCAGCAGGACGAGGCAGGCGGCGATTCCTCGCAGGGCCTCACGATCCGAGTCACTGGTCCGCCAGGCGAAGACGACCGCCGCGAGGACCGCTCCCGTCCCGAATCCTCCCACAAGAGCCCCCGCCCAGGTGTCGGGCCGGTGGAGGACCGTGGTGGCGAAGGCGGGGGTGAGCGTGTTCACGGGGTCGGCCGCCACCGAGACGATGGTCACCGTGCCGAGCAGGGCGAGCAATCGGGGGTCCCGCACGACGATGCGGACGGTCTCGCGCACCGCCGGCCAGTCCCGGCGGCCCAGGTCCTGGGGCCGGGGACGGGTCACGGCCACCCCGGCGGCCAGGACGAGGTAGGAGAGAGCGTTCAGCCCGAAGGCGGCGGCGATCCCCACGTGGGCGATCACCACCGCCCCCAGAACGGGCCCCACGGCCCGGGCTAGGTTGAAGGTCAAGGAGTTGAGCGTCACCGCGGAGGCGAGCCCTTCCCGGGGAACAAGGGCCGGGAGGAGGGCGCCCATGGCTGGATTCGCAAAGGCGTTGGCCGCTCCGAGGGCCAGGGCGAAGGCGACGATCACGGGGGGCGTCGCCAGGCCGCCGAGGGTGAGGACGGCGAGGGTCCCCGTGATGGCGGTCGCGCTGAGCTGGGTGACCAGGAGGATCCGCCGTCTGTCGTAGCGGTCGGCAGCGCTCCCCGCCCACGGGGCGAGAACGAAGATCCCGGCGAACTGGGAGAAGTTGACCACCCCGAGCCAGAGGGGAGAATGGGTGAGCCGGAAGACGAGAATCGCCTGGGCGATGTTCTGGAACCACGTCCCGCAATTGGACACGAGATTCCCCAGGAAGAAGGGAGCGAAGTTGGGGTGGACCGCCACTTCCCAGAGGGTTAGGGAACCACCGCGCTGCATCGCTCCACCTGGCTCCGGCCTCGATATCCCCGGGCGCGTGTAGGTCTAACGTATTAGCGCATTATGGAAGGTACTCTGGACCGGGTCGGGGCAGGCCCCCTGCACCACGGAATCGGGGGAACCGGCCCCATAGGCGCGCGCAGGGCCTGGCGGGCCCCGGGGCCGAGGCCACAGCCGCGCCCCGTCCCGACGCTACTCCCCGATAACCTTCACCAGGACGCGCTTGGGCCGGCGACCGTCGAACTCACCGTAGAAGATCTGTTCCCACGGTCCGAAGTCGAGGGTGCCTCCCGTAATCGCCACCACGACCTCGCGGCCCATGACCTGGCGCTTGAGGTGCGCGTCGGCGTTGTCCTCCCCTGTGTCGTTATGCCTGTACTGGGACGCCGGCGCGTGGGGGGCGAGACGCTCCAGCCACAGGCGGAAGTCCTCGTGCAATCCCGGCTCGTCGTCGTTGATGAAAACCGAGGACGTGATGTGCATGGCGTTGACCAGAACGAGCCCCTCCGTGACGCCGCTCTCGCGCACGCACGCCTCGACCTCGGGGGTGATGTTAATGAAGGCCACGCGCTCGGGCGTGTGGAACCAGAGCTCCTTGCGGTAGGTCTTCATCGGTGCGACCCTCCCGTCTCCGCATCGCGCGCTGTGCGGACGGGCTCTCCCCTCCCCATCCCCCAGGACGCCTGAGCGTCGGACCCGGGGGCCCCGCCGCAGGACCCCCCAATGCCCCAGGATCTCTCGGGGATCTAAATGGCTGGCCGAGCCTTCCGGGGGGTCAGGGCGCGGCGGAGGACGCCGGAGCCCGCGGCGCTGGCCTCCTGTCACCCGCGATCCGCTCAGACCCGCCTCCGTCGCTCCCCGGCGAGCCGCACAGCGCTCAGGAATTCCCCTCCTCAAGCGCGTCGAGGGCGAGCAGGGAGTGAGCGTAGGCTGCGCCCGCCCTCATCTCCGCCGCCACCCAGATGGCCTCCATGATCTCCTCCGGGGTCGCCCCGTGCTGACGGGCCAGCCTCGTATGGCTTCGAATGCAGTAGGGACACTGGGTGGCATGCGCCACGGCCACCGCGACGAGTTGCTTGGTCTTCGCCGAGAGCGCACCCTCCGAGAATACCTGGCGCGAGAAGTTCTGGAAGGCCTCCAGGGTCCCCGGCGCGAGCGAGCGACGCCGGCTCGTGAGCTCCTTCGTGGGCTGCGGGTACAGTCCCTGCGCCATACGGCACACCTCCTGGGAATGGAAGAGGGCCAAGGCACGGCCTCACGCGAGACGCGCACCCCCGGCCAACACACGTCAAGATACAGCGCCTGCGGCCCGCGGACAAGGGGCGCCCTTGCCAAGCGGCCCTGCATCCTCTGAAGGGATCTGACTCCCAGACCCCTGAAGAAAGGGGGCGGCAGGCGGGAGGGGGAACCGAGATGGCCAACGCGCCGACGGGCACTGGACATCCTGTCTAGCGACTCACTGGACGGGGCACATACAGACCAGTGGCGGAATCCGCCCTCAAGTCCTCTGCCGCCGGACCCTGGAACGCCAACGGGTTTGCCGCGCCGCGGCCCGAGAGCGCCCGCCGGACGCCCGGCACTTCGTGGGAGGCCCCCTGCGCTTCTCCCAGGGGGACTCTCCACCACGTCTGATCACAGGAGATGGGACATGCGTATGCTGGCACTCGGTGTCATTGTGGGGCTCGCTGCGGGCCTTGCCCTCCCCGCGGTGGCGAACGTGGGGGACACTTTCTTCACCGCTACCCAGATCCTGTCCCTCGGACAGGAAGCGCAAGCCGCCTACGCGTCGGGCGTCTTCGACACCGTCTCGCGGCTCGCCGGGATCGCCCAGCACAGCGGAGGCCTCAAGACCGACAAACTCGTGGAGGTCGCTTCCTGCCTGGACACGAAGGGGGACACCGTGGGCATCCTGGGGCGATGGGCGTCGGACGTGTGGCACCGGGCCTCGGGGTCGGACGCTGCGGTCGATGCCCTGCTCGCGGAGTGCGTGTCCGGGAGCGCTCCCCGGAGCAGCGGGACGGTCGCAGGCACGGACGGGACGACCGTCCCGGGTGCATCTCCCGGCGCAGCTCCCGGGGAGGCTCGCACGGATCTTGAGTTCGCCCGGCACCTGGCGGGCCAGTGGCGCGTGTACTCCTCCAGGCTGTTCTACGACCAGGGGGGCGGCGGCCCTCTCGGCATGAACTCCGCGACTCCGCTGGTGTTGTCCGAGTCCGGCGAGTGGTCCTACGGACCGTCCTCGGGCACGTTCACCGCCTCCCCTATCGCCCCTGCGGACTGGAGCCGCTGGCACGTCACGCCGTACGGGCCCACCCGGAAGCTGGTGCTCCACGGCTGGAACCGCGGGACCGGCGACGGGCCGATCGAGACGGAGAACGGCCAGGTCGTCTTCCTCTGGGTCATCTACCGTGTCGGGCCGCCCACGGTCCAGGCCCCGGGCACCGTCTACCTGAAGTTCGGCCATTAGGAGCGGCGCGAAGCACGGGGAGGGGGGTGCGAGCCCCCCAGCCCGACGTCCCGGGAGCCGGTTGCTTGGGGGGCGAGATGCGGGCGCACTCCGCGTGCATCCCCGGCACGGACGACACGGACGGACTGGGCGCCAGCCCCTCGCCCAGCGCCGGCCTTCCGACATGCTGGATGGTGGCGCGGGACGACACCAGGCGGCCCTCGGGGGCCACAGGACCGGCTCGGGCAGGCCATCGAAGTGCGCGGCCACGGCGGGATTCGTCGCGCCACAGTCAGGTTCGTCCCCATGATCACGGGAGGTGCGAGGATGGCGGTGAGTGGGCAGTGAGAACCGGGCGTGCGCTGAGGGACTGCATCCGGTGCTCGGCCGGAAAGGCCGTCGCTGCTCTCGCGCTCCTGGTGCTCGCCGCTACGCCCGCAGGGGCCGGCCCCGCGCCCCTGCGCTCCCTCACGGTCGAGGGTATAGGGGCCGTCGAGGCCAGGCCGGACCAGGCCGCCATCACGCTCGGGACGCGCGCCATCCGGGGATCGGCCCGCGAGGCGCAATCCGACGCTGCGGCGGCCATGGAGAGGGTGGTCGCCCGGCTCCTGGCCCTCGGGATTCCCCGCGACCGCATCCAGACGGTCGAGGTGCGGCTGGGGCCCGCGGAGCCTCCGCCGGGCTCCAGGGACATCCCCGGCCAGCGGGGCGCGCCAGCCTACGAGGCCGTCCAGCGGGTCCGGGCCCTCGTGAGCCCACCCGAGCGGGCCGGGGCGGCCATCGACGCCGCCGTGGAGGCAGGCGCCGAGCTCGCGGGCCCGCTCGAGATGTCGGTCCGGGACCCGCGCCCCCTCGAGCTCCGCGCCCTGGCGCTCGCCGTCCAGGACGCCGACACGCGGGCCCGCGCGGTCGCGCACGCTGCGGGGATCCGGACGATCCGGCTCATGAGCCTGGACGTCGAGAGCGTCTCCGCCCCGCTCGCCACGGCGACCCCCAGGGTGGCCGCCACGCCTATCCTGCCGGGGAGGATCCGGGTCCTCGCGCGGGTCAGGGCGGTCTACGCCTTCTAGGAGGGAGGCATGCCCGCATGCGAAGGCCACGAGGACTCGCGCTCGCCCTCATTGGCGCCGTGACGGCGGCCCTGGTGCTCGCGTCCGGGCCATCGCCCGCCCCCGCCGGGGCATTTCTTCCAGCGGCGGCCGTCCCGCCCGACAGCCCGTACGGCGTGGACATCAACGACGTGGTGTTGGAGCACGAGCTCGGGCTCCGCATGGCAGGGCCTCTCCTCGACGGCCTGGAGCGCGCCGGGATCGGCTACCTCCGGATCGGGCTCTCCTGGACCCTGGTAGAACCTCGCCCGGGCGAGTGGACCTTCCGGGGGACCGACGCCATCGTGCGCGCGGCCCTGCGGCACCACATGCGCGTTCTCGCCGAGCTGGGGGACGTGCCCGCCTGGGCGTCCTCCGCCCCTCCCGGGGCCCCGAACGCCTACCAGTACCCGCCCCGCAGCTGGAACCAGTGGGCCGAGTACGCCTCGCGGGTCGCCTCCCGCTACAGAGGGGTCGTCACCGCGTGGAAGATCATGAACGAGCCGGGCCTCCTGAGCCGCCGCGTCCCGGCCTGGACGCCCGAGACCTACGCCCGCGCCCTCGCCACCGCCTCCAAGGCGATCCACAGTGCGGAGCCCGAGGCCACCGTGATCTCGGGCTGCGTCTGGTGGGACCTGCCGCCAACCGCCCCCCTCATGCGGTACTACCGCGCGCTCGTCACCGACCCCCAGAACCCGCTCTACAGGAGCATCGACGCCTTCAACATGCACTACAACGACATCCCGCCCTCGGCTCAAGCGCGGTGGCTCCGCGACGCCCACCAGGCCATGGCCCGCGACGCCGGCCGCCAGCTCCCCATCTGGATCGACGAGGTCGCCTACCCCGCGAGCCCCCGCGAGCAGAACGACCCCGGGTACCAGGGAGGGCCCGAGGCCCAGGCCCGCTACCTCACGGACACCCTGCGGACAAACTTCGCCGACCCCCAGGTGAAGAAGGTCTTCTGGACGTTCGCCTTTGACGCTCCCGCCAGAACCCACGGGCCGATCGAGTACACCTGGGGGCTGTACGCGGTGCCCGCCAAGGGCCAGATCCAGCCGCGCCCGGCGCTGGAGGCGTACGCCACCTACATCAGGGGCCACCCGGGAGGGAGGCCATGAGGCCGCGCGCCTGACCACCGATGCCGCACTCGACACGCCCCTCCACCTCGTGGGCCGCTGCGGCCGTGTCCTGGCTGTGCGGGCTCTTCCTGCTCGTCCCCGTCTCGGAGCGGTGCGCCAGGCTGGGGATCGAGATGGGCCGCAGGGTGCGCTACATCACGCGGTGCGCGCCCACAGCCGTTCCGTGGCACCCCCTTGACGGGATCCCCCCCGCCTGGCGGATCGCCGTCCTGGCGGCCGCCTTGGGCGTCCCGGCAGCCCTCCTCCTGGCCCGCCCGTCCGGCTCCACCGCCGCCGCCAGGGCGTGCGCAGGACTCGCGATGGCCCTGTTCGGGGCGGCCGTGCTCGCCGTCCCCCTGCTGGCCGGCATCCCCCGGTCCCAGGCCCTGTGGCTCGCCGCGGGCGCGCTGTGGATCTGGACGGCCGTCCGGAGCGACGCGTGACGGCGCGCGCCCGCTCTCCCCGAGCCCGCGCGGCCCTCGCCCTCCTGGGCCTTGCGGCGGCGGTCGCCCCGGGTCCCGCCGGGCTCGCCTCCCGAGCGTCCCCGGCCGCAAGCCGCGCGTTTCTTTCGGGCTACGCTGTCGGCGTCAACGTCCGCGCCGAGAGCCTGGCGGACGGCCTGCCCGCGCAGCCCACCGGCCGCGCGCTCGCCGACCTCCTCCGGGCCCGCGGCATCCGCATGGTCCGTCTCCTGGCGCCTCCGGATTTGCGGCGCCTGGGCCCCGCTCCCTGGACGACGCTCTTCGACGCGCTCTCCGGGATCCGGGTCCTCCTCACCCTCACGGGGGATCCCCAGGCCCTGCGGACCGGCGTGATCGCCAACCCCCAGGCCTTCGCGTCCCGCGAGATCGAGCAGATCGACGAGATCCGGCGCGAGCAGGGCGGCGCGCTCCCCGGGACCCTGGTGGCGATCGACGTGGCCAACGAACCCCTCGTGACCCCGGACACAGTCCCCGCGCTCCGCGCCATTGCCATGCGGGTGAGAGAGGCCAGCGGGCTCCCCGTCACGATCGGCGGATGGAGGGCGCCCGGCGGCCCCCAGGGGCGCAGCGTCTTCAACCGGCCCATCCCAGCGGTCGTGCGGGCCCTCTCAGGAGCCGTCGACTTCCTCAGCGTCCACGTGTACCCCGACCTCGAACCGGGGGCCGACCGCCAGGGGACAGACCCCGCGCCCTTCGAGGAGATCTCGCGCCCCCTCCTCCAGGCCGTCCTGGACGATGCCGGGGGGATCCCTGTCTTCGTGGAGGAGTTCGGCGGGGGGAACGGCCTCGGGCCCACCCCGCACGGGACGTGGGGGTCGCCAGCGCACCAGAGGGCGGTGATCGACGGCGTCCTGCGCGCCATGGCGGCGTTGCGGGGCCGCGGCGTCATCGGCGGGACGGCCTGGGTGCTGGCCCCTCCCCCCTGGGAGGCCTGCGACGGCGCGGCGCTAGTCTGCTACACTCCCCCCGCGATCATGCCGGGGCTCGACGACCTCGGACGCGCAGGGGGTGTCCCGTGACGCGCATGCTGCCTCCCAATCGCGCTTGTCCGGCGGGCACCCTGCGGCTCTCCCGCCCCGACCGACGTCCATCCGGGAAGGGAACCACCGCCTACGGTGCCAGGTCCCCACGGCGTGAAGCGTACGAGCGTCCGCGGCGCAGATCCCAAGACACTCTCGCCGCGGCCCCCGCCATCCTCGGTTCTGGTTCCCGGACGACGGGGAGAGCGGGACCTCCTCACCCGCCCTCCCCTGCCCGGCGAGGTTACCTCTTCCCCAGAGCCGCCTTCACGAATTCGTCTGTGTAGGTCCTCCTGAGGTCGATCTTCGCGGGCTCGAGGTCCTTGTTGAAGGACGCCAGCACCTTCAGGACGGTGGGGGGGCCGTCAGGCGGCATGAGCCCCGTGGGGTTGAACATGTTCATGCTGGCGCCGAGGGCCGCCAGGTAGAGCGGCTTGTCCCCCACGTAGTAGTCCTCCGGCATCTTGTCGGCCACCTCGGACGCGGAGTGGGTCTGGAGGTACTGGAGCGTCTTCACGAAGGCCGCCACGGTCCGCTGGACGGCCTCGCGGTGCGTTGCAGCCCACTCCGCCTTCATGTAGAGGCACGCCGCCGGGTACGTGCCCCCCAGCGCCGCGCGCGTCCCCGCGGCGGTGCGCATGTCCACCAGCACGTGGGCGAGCCCCATCTTGCTCAGCCGCGACACCGTCGGCTCTGTGGTGACGGCCGCGTCGATCCGGCCCTGCTGCATGGCCGCGATGAGCGTGTTCCCCGCCCCCACGGGGACCGGGGTGTACTGGCCGGGCGTGCCCCCGCCCTTCGTGACGAGGTACGACGCGAGGAAGTTGGTCGAGGACCCGATGCCCGTCACGCCGATGTGCTTCCCCTTGAGGTCCGCCAGCGACCTGATCCCGGACCGGTTGGACACCACCAGGGCCTCCCCCGGCACCCGGTCCCAGATCACGACGGACTCGATGTACTTCCCCTTGGACTGGAGGTCGATGGTGTGGTCGTAGAAGCCTCCCACGGCGTCCACGCGGCCGGCGATCATCTCGTCCTCGGCCTCCACCCCCGCCCCCTCGTTGAGGAGCGTGACGTTCACGCCCGCCTCCCTGAAGTAGCCGAGCCTCTCGGTGAGCATGGCGGGCAGGTAGATGATCTTCTCGAGCCCGCCCACCATGATGCTGATCCGGGGCGGCGCCTGGGCGCCCGCCTGTCCGCCGATCCCCACGGCGCCCAGGAGCAGGGTCGCCGCCAGTGCCACTGCGAGACGAGTCCACCGCATCTCCATCCCCTCCCCGTCAGTGTCCCTGGACGTCACACCTCCTTGCGGTCCGCGGAGGGCCGCCAGGGCGTGAGCCGGACCTCCAGTCGCGTCACGAGGGCGTCGGCGACCAGGGCCACCACCGAGAGGATGACCATGGCCGCAAAGACGCCGTTGGCGTTGAAGGCTCCCTGGGCCGCCGCCACCAGGTAGCCGAGCCCCTGGTTGGCGCCGATGAACTCCCCCACCACGGCGCCCACCAGGGCGAATCCGAAGCTGGTGTGGAGACTGCTCGTGATCCAGCTGAGGGCCGAGGGCAGCATGACGTCGAGCGAGAGCTGCCGCGGACTGGCCCCCAGGATGCGCGCGTTGTTGATGAGGGTAGGGTCCACCTCCCGGACCCCCTGGAAGGCGTTGAAGAACACCACGAAAAACGTCAGGGTGACCCCGAGGGCGACCTTGCTGGCCATCCCCAGGCCGAGCCAGATCACGAAGATCGAGCCGAGGATGACCCGGGGGATGGCGTTCGCCATCCGCACGTAGGGGCCCACCACGACGGCAAGGGTCCGGTTGCGTCCCAGCAGGAAGCCCGCGAGGACCCCCAGCACCACCCCGATGACGAAGGCGAGGACCGTCTCCTCGAGGGTCACGACGATGTGCGCCCACAGGGGCCCCTGCGGAGTCCCCCGGGTGGCCCACCGCCAGATGGTCCTGGCGATGGCCGAGGGCTGCCCAAAGAAGAACGGATCGGCGAGCCCCGTCCGCGCGCTGGCCTCCCACCCGCCCACGATGAGGACGAACAGCATGACCTGGAGGGCGCGCTCGAGGCGGTGCTGGCGCGCGGCCCTGGCGCGGAGGACGGCCTCCTCCGCAGCGAACGAGTCAGAGGACGCCATAGCTCAGGCCACCGTCGAGCGGATCGCCCTCTCGTAGGCGATCATGACCTCCTCTCGCAGGTCCTCCCAGATGCGCTGGTAGAGGTCCGTGAAATTCCGGTCGAACCGGATCTCGGTGACCTTCCGCGGGCGCGGGAGGTCGATGACGTAGGCCTGCTTCAGCGTGGCGGGGGCGGCCGTGAACACCAGCACCCGGTCGGCCAGGGCGATCGCCTCCTCCAGGTCGTGGGTGACGAAGACGACCGACGCGGACGTGTCGGACCACAGGTCCAGGAGCTCGTTCTCCATGAGGGTCCGCGTCTGGACGTCCAGGGCGGAGAAGGGCTCGTCCATGAGGAGGACTTCGGGTTCGTTGATGAGACACTGGGCCAGCGCGACGCGCTTGCGCATGCCGCCGCTGAGCTGGTGGGGGTACAGGGCCTCGAAGCCGGCGAGGCCCACCCTCCTCACCCACTCCTGGGCCCGCAAGCGCGCCTCCTCCCGGGGCACGCCGCGGTAGAGGGGCCCCGTCATCACGTTGTCCAGGACATTCTTCCAGGGGAAGATAGCGTCCGTCTGAAACACGTAGCCCACACGCCGCGTGACGCCCGTCACGGGCTCGCCGAGGAGGGTCACCCGCCCCCGGGTGGGCGCCTCCAGGCCGGAGATGAGCGTGAGGGTCGTGGACTTCCCTGACCCCGTGGGACCGACGATCGCGCAGAACTCCCCCCGCCCGACGGTGAAGGACAGCTCGCGCACAGCGGTGTAGAAGCCTCCGCCCGGCACCGGAAAGCGCTTGGTGACGGCATCGACCGTGATGGCGATGCCGTTCGCCGTGGCGGACACCGCCTCCACCCCCCCCCGCGTCCCTCCGCCCCCCTGGGAGGGTCCCTGCGAGGGCCTACTGTACGGGGGGAGAATTACGGCCCGATTACGCGACGGGGGCTTCCGGGGCGTGCGCCTCTCCCGCAGGGGGAGGGGCGGGCAGGGGATCCCCGCGCGCCGACGGCAGGGTGACGGTGACGGTGGTCCCGCGTCCCGGGGAGGAGGCGATCCCGAGACGCCCGCCCCGGCGCTCGACGAGAGCTCTCGCGATCGCCAGGCCGAGCCCGAATCCCCCACGGGCCGAGGCGCCCTGGTAGAAGGGCTTCGTCACGTGGGGGAGGTCCCGGACCCCGATCCCGGGGCCCTGGTCGGACACCTCGATGGTCACCGCCGTCCGGTCCCGGCGGACCCGGACGACCACGGCACCCCCCGCGGGGCTGAACTTCACGGCGTTGTCGACGACCGCAGCGAGGATGTCGCCCGCCTCGGCCGGCTCGGCCCGGACCCAGGCGGCGGGCGGCGCGTCGAGGCGCAGGGCCACGCCCGCCTGACGGGCCATCGGTCCCACCGCGTCCAGGATCTCCCGGAGCACGCCCACGACGTCCGCCAGGGCCTTCCCGGAGGGAGGACGGTGCTCCGCCCGCGCCAGCTCCGTCAACCGCGCCGCGAGGACTTCCATGCGCTGCGCCTGCCGCAGGACGGTCTCGAAGGCCTCCGCAGGGACCACGCCCAGGCCTCCGCGGCCCAGCTCGGCCGCTGTCCGGATGATGGAGAGGGGCGTCCGGAGCTGGTGGGACGCCCGGGCGACGAACTCGATGCGCTCCCGGAGCGCGGCGTCGACCGGCTGGAGCGCGAGCCCTGCCAGGAGGTATCCCGCTGCGAGCGCCGCCAGCGTCCCGGCCACGGTCATGCCCAGCAGGGTCCGTCGGACGGCCCTGAGGGCCTCGAGCTCGCCACGGGCCGGGATGGCGACCATGTGGGGCCCCACGGTGGTCACGGGGAGGCGCAGGACCGCGAGGCTGCCCAGCACCGGGTCGGAGACGATCTGGAACCTCTCGCCCTCCTCCCGGACAGCCGGCGGCGCCGTGGACAGGAGGTGGTCGCGCTCGTCGAAGACGAGGTAGCCCCCCGGTTGGCCCACGTACCTCGCCTGGAGGGCCAGCCGCTCGAGGCGCGTTTCGAGGCGGTGGGAGGTCCTCCACTCGGCCAAGAGGGTGGCTCCCGCCGCCATGACGGCGAGGAGGCTCCCGACGATCACGCCGATGGGCACGGCCACCCGCCACCGGCTCCGCCGCGCGACACGGAGGAGGGGGACGGGATGACGCCCGAGGGGCATCAGCGGAGCGGCGCGCTGGCCGTGGCGACGAGCCGGTACCCCACGCCGGGGACGGACGCGATCCGACCCTCCCACCCTGCGGCGGCCAGGCGCCGGCGCAGGCGCCACACGGTCACGTCCACCACGTTGGACCGGAGCACGTCGCTCGTCCCCCAGACGCGCTCGGCGATGAGGTCCCGCGGGAGCGTCCGGCCCGTGTTCCGCATTAAGTACTCGAGCACCGCACACTCCCGGGCGGGGACCTCCAGGGGACGGCCTCCCACCGTCACCACGCGCTCCCCGGGAACGAGGCGGAGGGTGCCCGCCACCAGCTCCTCGCACGTCGCGAGCTGGGGAGGACGCCGGAGCACCGCCTTCAGGCGCGCCAGGAGCTCGGCGAAGGCAAAGGGCTTCGTCAGGTAGTCGTCAGCCCCCGCCTCCAGCCCCGTCACCCGGTCCTCGACGCCGCTGCGCGCCGTCAGACACAGGACCGGCGTGCGGACGCCCGCCTCCCGGAGCCCCCGGAGCAGCGTGAGCCCGTCCAGGCCCGGCAGCATGAGGTCCAGGATGATGGCGTCGCACGTGCCGGCGCAGGCCGCATCGTAGGCCCGATCGCCGTCCCTCTCCCACCGGACGCTGTAGCCCTTGGCCTCCAGGCCCCGCCGGACCATGTCCCCCAGCGTCTCGTCGTCCTCCACCAGCAGCACGAGCACAGCGGGCCCCCTCCCCCGGCCGCGGCACCGCACGGCCTCCGGACGAGGAGCTCATTACGCCCCCGGCCCCCCGGGGGCCTGCCCGCGGGCGTCCCGGCGATCCAGGTTCCCCCGGGGGAGCGCCCGTTCGCCTCCCCGGCCCGCCCCTCCTCAAAACGTCTTCGTCGCCGTGGCGAAGTACCTCCGTCCGGGCTCCGGGAAGCCGAGCGACTCCTGGTAGCTTACGTCGAAGAGGTTGGCCACGCCCGCCTGGACCTGCCACCCCTCGGGGAACGTCCAGGTGGCGGTGACAGACGTGAGCCAGTAGCCGGGCACGACCTGGGCGTTGGCCGCATCGGCGAACCGGTCCCCCACGTAGCTCACGACCGCCCCGAGGGTCACCCGGGGACCGGCGTCGTAGACCACCTCGAGGGCGCCGAGGGACCGGGGCACGTAGATGACGTCCAGCCCCGTCGACGCATCGTAGGCGCGCTGTCCCGTGACGTTGGCCCGCACGAACCACTGGGGGGAGAGCTGCCCCCGGAGCTCGAGGGAGGCCCCCGAGACGATGGCGTGGCCGACGTTCTGCGGGATGAACAGGGGCGGGGGCGACACGATGAGGTCGGTGGCGTCCTTGTAGTACCCTGTCAGGGTGAGCGTCAGGCCGGGGCCGAGCGCGTAGTCGAGGCCCAGGTCGCCCGACCACGCGGTCTCGGGCTGGAGGGCGGGGTTCCCGAAGAGGGCGGGGGAGAGCTCGTCGAAGCTCGGCGCCCGGAACGCCCTCCCCACGGCGGCGCGCAGGGCCAGGCGGTCCGAGAGCAGGACGAGGAGGCCGACGCGGGGGTTCACCTGGGTGCCGAACTGGGCGAAGGAGTCGCCCCTGATCCCCGCGGAGAGCAGGACGGCGGGGCCGATCTGCCAGTCGTCCTCGAGGTAGGCCCCCAGGTCGTGCCCCAGCGCGCTGAAGGCCGCGGGAGAGGTGTCGCTGTGGGAGACGGTCTGGCCCTGGTACTCCACGCCCGCCGTCACCAGGTGACGGGGGGACGGCGCCAGGACGATCTGGCCCTGGACGCCCCACAGGTGGGCCACGTCCTCCGACTGAAACGCGAGCGCCGGGCTCGCGAAGGACACGTCGTCGTCCAGCGTGTAGACGCGCAGCGAGGCGCCCGGGCCCCCCGGGTGGCCGCGCCGCCAGGCGAGGTCCACCAGGGTCCGCCCCTCCCAGAGGCGGGACAGGAGGTCCTGGAACGGGAGGGGTCCGGGTGTCCCCGTGACGTGCCACAGCCTCGTGGCGGTGAGCGTGACGCCGGCGTCGTCGCCGGTCGCCCAGTGGAGCTTGGCGAGTTGCGTGGCGTTCGTGTAGTCGGTGTCGGGAGCGAACCCCGTGCTGCCCGTCTCGATCCCCTGGAGGAGGTAGGTCAGGGCGCCGATTTCGCCCCCCAGCGTGGCGGCGCTCGAGCTCTCCCCGTAGGATCCCGCTCGGGCAAAGACCTGGGTCACCGGGACCGAGCGGGTCACGATGTTGACGACGCCTCCCAGTGTGGCGCTCCCGTAGAGGGCCGAGAAGGGGCCGCGCAGGACCTCGATGTGGTCCACCACCTGGATCGGCAGCGTCGAGAGGTCGACGCTGGGCTGGTCCGGCCTGTTGAGGGGGACGCCGTCCAGCAGAATGAGCACCTGGGTGGAGAAGGACCCGCGGATGCTGACCGTGGTCAGGGCCCCCGGCCCCCCGCTCCCCTTCACGAGGACCTCGGGGAGCACCCGCAGGGCGTCGGCCACGGTCAGGGCGCCCATGGCGGCGATCTCCGCCGCCGTGATGACGCTCACCGACGCCGGCGTGGTCGACGGGAGTTGCGGGCGCTTCCCGGCCACCTCGATCTCCGGGAGCTCGAAGGTCGGAGGCGGGGCCGGCGGCTGCTGAGACCAGGCGGGTCCCGGGCGAAGACACGCGACGACCACCGCGAGGAGCACAGGGACCGGACGGAGACGCGCAGAGCAAGCCGGCATGGCATCCCTCCGTTCGCGGTGCCGTGGGGCCGGCGAACGACGAGGTCCCCGCGCTGGCACGGGGACCTCTCCCTGGCACCGTGAGCGTACTTTCCTTTCGGCCGAAGGTCACCGTACGCACCCGGACGGGCAGGTCTCCTGGCTCCGGATCGTCGCCCTTCCGCGCCTTCCCAGGTCTCCCAGTGGCCCTGCGGAGGGCTCCCCGTTACAGTGGCGGGACCGCGCCGGCTTTGCGATCTCCGGGATCGCGCACCGGACTTCCCTCTTCTCCCGAGAAATCGGGAGCACCCGTCCAGGACGGTATGCGGTTGTCGTCTGGAGGGATTCGCGGGGACGGCCGACCTCTCCTGCGTCAGGGCCCGAGGGGCGACCCTCGCAGGAGGGGGGCTCCCTCCGCCCCGCCGCTTCGGGCCTACGGCGAGGCCGTCACCGGAGCCCTAGCTCCACCGCTCCTCGATCCGCATGAGCTTCCAGGCCCCGTAGGAGAGCGACCACGCAAGGACGAAGAGGGCCACCAGCAGGTACCCGAGGGTCCCGAAGTCCAGGTCCTGGAGCCTCTTCCACAGGCCCGTGCTCAGCCCGAGCTCCCGCGCCAGCACCTGCGTCAGCTCGATGAGGCCGATGAGGAGGGCGGCCACCACGGAGAGCCCCGTCACGGTGAGGTTGTAGTAGACCTTCCGCAGCGGCGTCGTGAAGGCCCACCGGTAGGCGGTCGCCATGAACACCCCGTCGGCCGTGTCCATGGCGCTCATCCCGGCCGCAAACAGCACGGGGAGGGCCAGGATGCCGGCCAGGGGGAGCGCGCTCGCCGCCGCCCCCGCCGAGAGAGCGAGGAGCGCCACCTCGCTGGCCGTGTCGAACCCCAGCCCGAAGAGGAACCCGATGGGGTAGACGTGCCAGCTCCGGGTGACGAGCCGGAACAGCGGCCGCGCGACGCGCGCCACGAGGCCGCGGGAGAGCAGGAGCTCCTCCAGGGCCTCGGCGTCGTGCTCGCGCCGGCGCATCCGCTGGAAGACCAGGTAGATGTCGATCCAGATGATGAGGTTGATGAGGCCGATGAGGACGAGGAAGATCCCCGACACGGCGGTGCCGATGAGACTCCCCACGTCCTTGAGGGAGGGCAGGCTCTGCCCCACCCACTGGGCGAGCAGGCCCGTCGCCCCCGCCATGAGGAAGACCACCGTGGAGTGGCCCAGGGAGAAGTAGAACCCCACCCCGAGGGGCTCCTGGCGCTGCTGGACGAGCTTGCGCACGGTGTTGTCGATGGCCGCGATGTGGTCGGCGTCGAAGGCATGGCGGAGGCCCAGCGTGTAGGCCAGGAACCCCATGCCCAGCAGCACCGGGTGCGTCGAGGCGGCGGGGAGGAGGGCGAGAAACCCCAGGGCGTGGAGCGCCGCCACGGCCCCCGCATAGCCCGTCCACGCCCGCCTCCCGCCCGACCTCACACGCGATCGCCCTCCTCCCTCGTCCCGGGACACGTCGACCTCAAAGACATTGCACAGGAGGTCCCCAAATCCCTACGCACGGGAGGGATGTCGCCCCGCTCGTCCCGCGTCGCTCACGCGGCTAGGTAGGTCTTCCGGACGTAGTCGTTGTGCACGAGGTCCCGCGCCGGTCCCGACAGGGCCACGCGGCCGTTCTCCAGCACGTACCCCTGCGTGGCGATCCCGAGCGCCGCGTAGGCGTTCTGCTCCACCACGAGCACGGTCCGCCCCGACTCCGCCACCCGCCGGATGTCCCGGAACACGTCCAGGACCAGCCGGGGCGCCAACCCCATGGAGGGTTCGTCGAGCATGAGGAGCGCGGGGCGCGCCATCAGCCCCCGCGCGATGGCCAGCACCTGTTGCTCCCCTCCCGAGAGGACGCCCCCGAGCCTCCGGCGCTTCTCGGCCAGCACCGGGAACAGGCTATACACCTCATCCAGGGTCTCCCGGAACCTCCGGCGGTCGCGCCGCAGGGTGTAGCCTCCCAGCTCGAGGTTCTCTTCCACCGTCAGGCCCCCGAAGATGCGCCGGTACTGGGGGACCAGGGAGACCCCCCGGGCGACGATGGCGTGCGGGGGGAGCCTGTCGAGGCGCTCGCCCCGGAAGAGGACGCGCCCGCGCGCCGGAGGCAGGAGACCCGCCACCACCCTCAGGACCGACGACTTGCCCGCGCCGTTCGCGCCGATCAGGGCGACGACGTCCCCGGGGGGGACGGAGAGGGACACGCCGAAGAGGACCTGCGCCTTCCCGTAGGCGGCTTCCAGGTCCTCGATCCGGAGGAGCGGCTCCACTAGAACTTGATGGTCGTCACCCACACCGGGGTGCTGCGCCGGACGGTGACGATGTGGATCTGGTGGTTCCCGTCGCCGTTGGGGTCGAAGCGGTAGTCCGCCAGGACCCCCGTGTAGCGCAGCGAGAAGAAGGCGGACCGGAGGCGCTCCGGATCGGTGCTCCCGGCGGCCTGGATCGCCCGCGCGATCAGGTGGGTGGCGTCGTAGTAGGTGGAGGCCCAGATCTCGGGGAGGACCTTGTAGCGGCGCGTGTAGGTCTTCACGAAGGCCTGGACGCGCTCGGTGGGCACCCCCGGGATGAAGTCGTTGGCGCTGTAAACGCCGTTGGCGGCCTCGCCCGCCAGCTGGATGAAGCTGGGTTCGCTGAGGGACGTGGACCCGGCAAACTTGAGGTCCAGCCCGAGCTCGTGCGCCTGGCGGACGATGAGCGCGGCCTCGATGTCGTGGGTCCACAGGACGACCGCCTGCGCGCCGGCGTGCTGGATCTTGGTCAGCTGCGCCGTGAAGTCCTTGTCCCCGGCGTTGTGGCTCTCCACCGCGACCGGCTTCAGCCCCAGCTCGTCGAGGGCCTTGACGGCGCGGTCGGCGCCCGCCTTGCCGAAGTCGTCGTTCACGTAGAGGACCGCGACCCGGCTGAACTTGAGGTGGTCCTTGACGTAGCGGGCGAGCGCCGGGGCGACGAGCGCGTCGGAGGCCCGGACCCGGAAGACGTACCGGCACCCCTGCGCGGTCACGGGCACGCCGCTCGCCCCGGTCACCGAGATGACCCGCGCGCTGCAGTACAGCTTCTGGGTCGCCAGCTGCGCGACCGAGTAGTGGGGCCCCATCATCACCGGGACCTTGTCGACGGTGATGAGACGGGTCACGGCGTTGATGGCCGCCGAGGGATTGTCGCCCTGGTCGTCCTCGAAGGCGACGCGCAGCGGCCTCCCGAGGACGCCGCCCGAGGCGTTGATCTCGTCCACCGCCAGCTCGACGCCCTGGCGGTAGTTGCGCCCCAGGAGGGCCCGCGGCCCCGTGAGAGGGGCCGCCGCCCCGATGGTGAGCGGTGCCGGTGCGGGCGCGGCCCGGTCGGCGGCAAGGAGCCCCAGCCCCCCCAGCAGGATGACCACCACGCACCCTCTGACCCACGATGGCATCTTCATCGCTCTCCCTCCCCCTCTCGGGTCCCGCAGGACGCGGGCCCGCTGGTGTCCTCCCGGGGGCCGGCGGGGACCCTCGCGCCCCCGCCGAGCTCCCGGAGAAACTGGTCCCGATCTCCCAGGTAGGCGTCGATGACCGCGGGGTCCCGCTGGATGGCCGCCGGAGGGCCCTCGGCGATCTTGCGCCCCAGGTGCAGGACGGCGACGCGGTCGCACACGTCCATGACGAGCCTGATCCGGTGCTCGACGACCAACACGCCCACGCCCAGGTCCCGGATCCGCCGGATCAGCCGGCCCAGCTCGAGGACCCGGTCGCTCCGGAGCCCCGCCGCCGGCTCGTCCAGCAGGAGCACGCGCGGCCTCCCGGCGAGGGCGCGGGCCAGCTCCACGAGCCGCTGCTGCCCGAAGGACAGATCGGCGGCGCGCCGCCCCGCGAGCTCCGCGGCTCCCACGAGCGCCAGCGCCTCCCCGGCCGCCCGGCAGCTGGCCTCCTCCTCCCGGCGCACCCGGCCGCTCCACAGGAGGACCTCCCCGAGAGGGGCCCTCAGGAACCGGTGGACGGGGACCATGACGTTCTCGAGGGCGGTCATGGACCCCCACAGGCGCGTCGTCTGAAACGTCCGGGCGACGCCGAGGCGTGCCAGGACCCAGGGGGGCAGGCCCGTGACGTTCCTCCCCTCCAGGAGGACCTCGCCCCCGTCCGGGACGACGACCCCGGTGCACACGTTGACGAGGGTCGTCTTGCCCGATCCGTTCGGGCCGATGAGGCCCAGGATCTCCCCGGGGTCCAGGGCCAGCGTGACCCCGTCCAGGGCGCACACGCCCCCGAACCGCTTCGTCACCCCCCGGACCTCAACGAGACCCGGCATGGCCCACCTCGGCGGGGATGGCCACCGGCCCGGGTTCCCCGGCCGCGGGCCTCGGGTGGACCCAGGGGGCGACCATCCAGTCGGTGAGGGCCCCGAGCCCCCGCGGGACTCCCAGGAGCACCGCCAGGATGGCCGCCCCGTAGGCGGCCAGGTAGTAGTCCTGCCACGCCCGCAGGATCTCCGGCAGCGCGACCAGGAGGAGGGACGCGACGAAGGTTCCCGGGATCGACCCGAGCCCTCCCACCACGACGATGAGGAGTTGCCGGATGCTCTCGGCGATGGTGAAGTTCCCGGGCGCCACGAACCCCACGAGGAGCACGTAGAGCCCTCCGGCCGTCCCGGCCAGGGCGCTCGAGAGCACGAAGGCACAGACCTTGGTGGCCCGCGGATCGACACCCATGACCTCCGCGGCCGTCTCGTCGTCGCGCACGGCCCGCATGTCGCGGCCGTAACGGGAGCGGTAGACGAGCACCGCGAGGGCGTAGCACCCCAGCGTGACGACCAGGAGGGGAAGACAGAGCTGCTGGTCCACCGACTTCCCGAGGGCGGGGAGGTGCAGCCGCGGAATGTTCCGCAGCCCCAAGGGACCCCCGGTCGCCCAGGCCTCGTTGAGCACCACCAGCCGGAAGATCTCGTTCAGGCCGAGCGTCGTGATGGCGAGGTAGTGCCCCTTGATGCGGGTGCTCACCACCCCGACCCCCGCGCCCACCACCCCTGAGAGGGCGATCCCCGCCGCGAGGGCCCCCACCCAGGGCGCACCCCCCTTAGCCAGCAGCAACCCCGTTGTGTAGGCCCCGATCCCCACGAAGGCCGCCTGCCCGAGGACGATCTGGCCCGCGACCCCCGTCACCAGGTTCAGCCCCAGGGCGGCGATGGCGGTGATGTAGCCGAGGTCCAGGACGTGGAGGTAATAGGCATTGGACGTGAAGAAGGGGGCCGCTCCTAGGACGACGGCCAGGAGGCCGACTGCCGCAGCGGCCGTGGACGGCTCAGGCCCGGGTCGTCTTCGTCTCAGGGAAGATCCCCTCCGGCCGGAGGGCGAGGAACGCGATCATCAGAAGGAAGGCGATCGCATCCTTGTAGGTGGACGAGATGAAATAGGTCCCGAGCGTCTCCGCGACGCCGAGCACGATCCCCCCGACGACCGCCCCCGGCACGCTCCCGAATCCCCCGATGATCATGGCCACGAATCCCTTGAGCCCCACGAGCGTCCCCATCTCCGTGGTCACGAAGAACAGCGGGGCGAGGAGCACGCCCGCCAGCCCCGCCAGGACCGACGTGTAGGCGAAGGTGAGGGCCAGCACCCGGTCGACCGGCACGCCCATGAGCTGCGCGGTCTCCTGGTCGAGGGCGACGGCGCGCATGGTCTTGCCCGCGTAGGACCACCGAAAGAAGGCCGCCTGGAGCCCCACGAGCGCGGCGGTGACCGCAACGATGAGCAGGGCCTGGGCGCTCAGGCGGAGCCCGCCCACGGCCACCATGTGCCCGCCGAAGGGCCCCCTGTAGAAGAGCGGCTCGGGCCCGTAGAGGAGCCGGGCCCCCTCTTTGAGCACCAGCCCCAGGCCCACGGTGGCGATGATGGCGACCAGGGGGGTCTGCTGGCGGAGTCGGCTGTACACGGTCCGGGAGAAGGCCGCCCCCAGGACGCCCATCACCGCCAAGGCCGACACGAGCGCCCACGGAAACGCCATGTGGAAGCGCAGGACGAAGGTGGCGACAAAGACGTAGGCGGCGAACATGAGGAACTCGCCCTGGGCGAAGTTGATGATGCGCATGCTGTTCCAGATGAAGACGTAGCCCAGGGCCACGAGGCCGTAGATGCACCCCATGGCGACCCCGCTGAGCACGAGCTGGAAGGGCACCGCCTTCCCCCCTCGTCCCGCCCGCAGCCGTCCGCTTCAGACCACGGGGGTCGCCGCCAGGGGGACCCCCGCCGCCTGGAGGGCCTCCCGGATCCGCTCCAGGTCCTCTCCCCCCACGGGCGTCATGGGATGCCGCGCCCGGCCCCCCGGCCTCCCCTGCAGCCGCAGGGCCGCCTTCACCCGCGCCGGCAGGTTCGGCCCCTCCAGCGTGTGCCAGACCCTCAGCAGCCGGTGGTGGAGCTGCAGCGCCCGCCCGTGGTCGCCCCCCTCCACCGCCCTGAACAGCTCCACGCACACGGTCGGTACCGCCGTCAGAATCGCCGCAATCGCCCCGTCCGCCCCCAGCACGAAGGACGGGTACAGCAGATCGTCCACCGCCGTCAGAATCGCCGTGTGCCCCTTCGCCACGTCCAGCAGGTCCGCCAGCTTGTGCAGATCCCCCCCGCTCTGCTTCACCCCCACCACCCCCGGCAGCTCAATCACCCGCCGCAGGGTCCCGACCTCGATCGTCGCCCACGGCACCACGTTGTACACAATCACCGGCACCCCCACCCCCTCCCCCAGAGCCCGGTAGTACTCCACCACCTCCTCCGGCCCCGGGGGAAACAGGTAGTGCGGCGGCGTCACCTGCAGCGCGTCCGCCCCCGCCTCCCGCGCCGCCCGCCCCAGCACCAGCGCCTCCCGCGTCGTGTCCGGCACCGCCCCCGCAATCACCGGTACCCGCCCCCGCACCTGCTCCACCACCGCCCGCACCGCCCGGTGCACCTCCTCCACCAGCAGCCCCGCCCCTTCGCCCGTGCTCCCCCCTACCACCACCCCCGTCGCCCCCACGCTCAGCAGGTACTCCGCCTCCCCCTGCAGCGCCCCCACATCCACGTCCTCCGCCTCGTCAAACGGCGTCACCATCGGCGGAATGATCCCCCTCAGCCCCTCCCTCATGCCCGTCGCCTCCCCTCCTCCTCTCGGCCCCCCAGCCGCCGCCCAATCGCCTCCGCCACCTCCACGACCCGCGGCCCCAGCTCCCCCAGCCGCCGCAGCGGCATCCGTTGCGCCGGCCCCGACACGCTCACCGCCCCCACCGGGTACCCCCGCCCGTCCCGCACCGGCGCCCCCACGCACCGCACGTCCCCCTCGTGCTCCTGTACGTCCGTCGCGTACCCCCGCACCCGAATCCGCTCCAGCTCCCGCCGCAGCGCCTCCCGCCCCCCCACCGTCCGCGGCGTGTACGCCCGCAGCGTCAGCGCCCCCACAATCCTCTCCCGCTCCTCCTCCGGCAGAAAGGCCAACACCGCCTTCCCCAGCGCCGTGCAGTACAGCGGCGCCACTACCCCCACGTCCCCCCGCGTGTGCAGCACCCGCGGGCTCTCCACCGCCTCCAGCACCACCACGCTCAGCCCCACCCGCACCCCCAGCTTCGCCGTCTCCTCCGTCCCCCGCGCCAGCTCCCGCAGCGGCCCCCGCGCCGCCTCCACCAGCAGCACCTCCCGGTCCACCATCGTCGCCAGCCGCAGCAGCGCCGGCCCCGGCCCGTAGGCCCGGCCCCCCTCTACCTGCCGCACAAACCCCCGCGCCCCCAGCGTCCGCAACAGCCCGTGCACCGTGCTCTTCGGCAGCCCTAGCCCCCGCGCCAGGTCCGTCACCCGCAGCGTCCGGTGCTCCCCATCGAACGCCTCCAGGATCTGCAGCGCCTTCGCCACCGACCGAATGCCGCCTTCATCTTTGTTCATCATCGTCGAACACCGTTTCTATTCGCCAAACACACCCCTCCCTCCTCCCGCCGACCGCTCCCCTCCGTCCCCCGGCGGATCCCTCGGTCGGCCCCAGGACCGATTCCTCCGCCCCGTGCCCCCTGTACACTAGGTGTGGGGCCGCTCCCAGGCCTCGGGAGGTGATCTCGATGGCACGGAACACAGCGCACCGGGTCCAGATCCCCGATCCCCCCATCGCCCAGTTCCTCTTCGCGGACACGCGCATAGCGTGGCTGTGGCTCCTCGTCCGGCTCTACGCCGGCTACGAGTGGCTTGTGGCCGGGCTGGAGAAACTCGGCAACCCGGCCTGGACCGGGCCCAAGGCGGGAGCCGCTGTCACGGGATTCGTCCTCGGCGCGCTCCGCAAGACCACGGGCACGCATCCTGACGTGACAGGCTGGTATGCCGCCTTCCTGCGCCACTACGTCCTCCCCCACGCCGCCTTCTGGAGCTGGCTTGTGACGCTGGGCGAAATCGCCGTGGGCGTCGCACTCATCCTTGGCCTGTTCACGGGCATCGCGGCCTTCTTCGGGGGCTTCATGAACGCCAACTACCTGCTCGCCGGCACCGTGAGCACGAACCCGATCCTCTTCATCCTCGCCACCTGGCTCGTGCTGGCGTGGCGGGTCGCTGGCTACTACGGGCTTGACCGCTGGGTGCTGCCCGCCGTGGGAGTGCCGGGCCGGCCGGGGGCCTTGTTCCTCCGGGAACGGGCCGCGTCCGCGACATGATGACCCGCAGAGGGATCGCGCGAGAGGGGACCCCGTAACCCACGCCGCCACCCCCTCACAGGACTGCGGGGGGTGGCGGTGGGTGTGTCCTGCGCACTCCTCACTCCGCGTGAGGGGCCGGCGACCGGCCCGACCCGAGGTTGCACTGGCGGGGGACAGCGACGTGCGGACCCTCAAGGCAGGGGTCGGCCCTCCGGGGCACACCCCGCGCAGTTCCGACGCCGCGGGGCGCGAATGGGGCCATGGGGCGGACGAGAGAAAGCGGCCCCGGGCTTTCGTGAGCAGCGCACCCGAGACAGACACCGACTTCCCTCTCACCGAGGAGCCCGTGCCTCCTCGGACCCCGCGGAGATCAGGACGGAGGGGAAGGCCCCGCCGCCCGCGTGTCCGCTTCCGCCACGTCACGGATGGCAACGTGTCTGGGCCAGCCGCGTTGGCCTCGAAGGGGAGCTCGGAAGGCTACACGCGGACGTTGTGGTCGCCGGGCTGCGTGACGGCCAGGACGCCTCCTGTCGCGCAGAGGTATCAGCGTCGTGGGCCAACGAGAGGGGGGGACCACCGGGCGCGCCTCCTGATGCGGGCGACGAGCGTTCCTCCCACTCGAGCGGTGGCCGGACAGCGCATTTCCTGGCGCGGGAGGAGGTGCGAAAGCCTCCGGAATCCGGGGTGGCCCGGACGACACCCCGACGCCCGGGAGCCGGTCCACGGCGAGGAGCACCCCGTAGGGGGACTCCGGCACAGGTCCGTCACCCGTGGGGGACGGGCAGCCGCCCATAGGAGGGGGCCGCGCCGCACCAGTCCCTCCAGCCGCCCACCAGCTCTCGGACCGCCTCCCTCAAGCGCTCCCCATCGGCCGCCACGCCCTTCACGTAGACATCCCCGTAGCCCGTCCGGCCGCACGCCAGCAGCAGGTCAGACCGGACGACCATCGCCTCGGGGACGTCCCCCCAGCGCCAGTAGCCGCTCCCGACGTACCGGTGGGTCTCCAGGAGGCCCCGGGCCCGCGGGTCCCGCAGGTTCGGGGTCAGCTCGAGAGCGTCCCCGAAGACCAGCTGTCCCTCGTGCCACACCCGGAGCCGGGAGGACAGCGACCGAAAGGCGGAGGCCTCCCCCCGCGCCGTCCGGCCCAGGGCGACCACCTCCAGCATCCCCACGCGCGCGGCCCCCTCCAGGCGCACGTCGAGGACCTGCCTGTAGCTCGCCCCCGCGAAGGGGATCACGAGCCCAGGATAGTACTCCAGCTCCGCGCCGTCCTGGACCGTGAGGACCACCCTCTGGCGCGCCCCGTCGCCCCGGTCCGTGCGGAGCACCTTCGTGGCGGACTGGCTCACCAGGACCGCCTTCGCGCCGGGCCCCACGTGGACCTGGACCTCGAGTTCGTCGCCGCCCAGGAGTCCGGGGCCCACGTGCAGGACCTGGAGCACGACCCTCCCCTCCGGGAGCTCAAAGGGCCGGATGACCTTGAGGGGTCCCGCGCAGTACGCGCCGGCGACGCGGGTCCTCCCCTGCTCCGACCGGATGGTGAGGCGGAGCTCCCCCCGCAATGCCACGGGGCTAGCCGGACTCGAAGAGGACCTCGCGGGTGATCCACGCGACGACGCGGTCCACTCCGTCCCCGGTCCGCAGGTTCGTGAAGACGAGCGGCTTCCGTCCCCGGAGCCGGACCGCGTCCCGCTCCATGACCGCGAGGTCGGCCCCCACGTGCGGGGCCAGATCGACCTTGTTGATGACGAGGAGGTCGCTCCGGGTGACCCCCGGCCCCCCCTTCCGCGGGACCTTGTCGCCCCCGGCCACGTCGACCACGTAGATGCTCGAGTCGACCAGCTCCGGGCTGAAGGAGGCGGCCAGGTTATCACCGCCGGACTCCAGGAAGACGATGTCGAGGTCGGGAAACGACCCCGTCACCTGCGCGAGGGCCTCCAGGTTCACCGAGGGGTCCTCCCGGATGGCGGTGTGCGGGCACCCGCCGGTCTGGACGCCCCGGATCCTCTCCGGCGGGAGTGCCCCCGACCGGACGAGAAACTCCGCGTCCTCGTAGGTGTAGATGTCGTTGGTGATCACCGCGAGGCTGTACCGGGTCCGGAGGCTCCTGCACAGCCAGTCCACGAGGGCGGTCTTCCCCGATCCCACCGGACCCCCGATACCGATCTTGACCGGTCGCATGGACCCCTCCTAGGAGAGAAAGAGTCGGGTCGTGAGGAAGGCCTGCTGGTGCGCCCGGATGTCCCAGACCGGCGTGGCCGTCCACAGTGCCTCCTCGGGATCCCGGAGCACGTCGTCGACAGTGGCGAGGACGGTCCCCGCAAGTTCCCGGAGGATCGCCTGGGCGCGCTGGGGGCCCAGGCGCAGGCACCGGGTCGCGGCGGCCAGGAGGCCCACGAGGCTGGTGTGGGCGAGGGCCGCGAGCGCCAGGCGATCCGAGACCCCCAGGGCGGACGAGAGGCACCCCATGACGACCGCCACGTGGGGGTGCGCCAGAGGGGGACACGGGATCCCCAGGGCGCTCTCCGCCAGCTGCCGGAGGCGGCGGCCCATCTGGAGGCTCGCCTCGCGCGGCCCCCGCACAGGCTTCCACGCCGTCAACTGCCCACACAGCCTTGCGAGGGGCTCCTCCCGGGGGCACGAGAGGCGCGCCAGGGCGCAGGCGGCGAGGTCGCACCGGAGCGACCCCTGGACCACGTGCACGCTCGCCAGCTGGGCCACCTCCTCGGGGGTGAGATCCTCCGGGGCATAGGCCTCAAGCCCGAAGGAGTGGGCAAACCCACCGAGGGGAAGCTGGGAGTCCACGATCTGGAGGAGCCGGAGGAGCGTGTCGGCGTCCACGGCTCAGGGGGAGTGCCCGTGAAGGGCCCGGCCCGTGAAGGCCCTCCGGGACCGCTCCACCCGGACGCCCAGACGCCGGAGCCGCTCGAAGAGGACGGGGTCCCACAGCACCACGACCGTGGACCCCTCCAGGCAGAGGTCCCGGTGGAGATTCCCCAGGACGTGCCCCACCCGCACTCCCTCCCCCGCATCCCGGGGATCGATGAGGAGGACCTCCTCGGCGACCGCCTGGACCCGGTACGCGGTGTCCCCCACCACGGCCACCACCTGCCCGGGCGCAAGGACCATCCCGGTCGGCAGGTCCAGCACGAGCTCCGTCCCGTCCGGGGCGCGCAGCCGCCGGTGCACCCGAGACCTCTCCTCGGCCGTCATCGGGATGTCGACGACACGGCTCGCCGCGCCCGGGCCCTCGGGGAGGGAGACGACGCGCACCACCATCGCTAGAACAGGAAGTACCGCGCGGCGAGCGGGAGGTGCCGGGCGGGTTCGCTCGTCACCAGCTCCCCGTCGACCCGGACGCTGTAGCTCTCCGGGTCCACGTCCACCGCAGGAAGGGCGTCGTTGAGCTTCATGGCCCGCTTCGTCAACCCCCGCGTCCCCTGGACAGGGGCCACGGTCCGCCGAAGCCCTCGGGGCAGAGTCCCGCGCTCCAGGGACGCCCGGGAGACGAAGGTCACGGCCACGGTCTCCCTCGCCCTCCCGAGGGCGCCGAACATGGGCCGGTACCGCACGGGCTGGGGGGTGGGGATCGACCCGTTGGGATCGCCCATGGCCGACAGCACGATCATGCCGCCCTTGAGGACCACATCGGGTTTCACCCCGAAGAAGGCAGGATCCCAGAGGACGAGGTCGGCCAGCTTCCCCGGCTCGACGCTCCCCACGAGGTGGGCGATGCCGTGGGTGATGGCCGGGTTGATCGTGTACTTGGCCAGGTAGCGCCGGGCCCGCAGGTTGTCACGGCGGGGAGAGTCCCCGGGGAGGGGCCCGCGCTGCCGCTTCATCTTGTCCGCCGTCTGCCAGGTGCGGAGGATCACCTCCCCCACCCGCCCCATGGCCTGGGAGTCGCTGCTCATCATGCTGATGGCCCCCAGGTCGTGGAGCACGTCTTCGGCCGCCATGGTCTCGGGACGGATGCGCGAGTCGGCGAAGGCCACGTCCTCCGGCACCTGGGGGTTCAGGTGGTGGCAGACCATGAGCATGTCCACGTGCTCGTCCAGCGTGTTGACCGTGTAGGGCATCGTCGGGTTCGTGCTGGAGGGGAGGACGTGGGGATGGCCCACCACCCGGAGGATGTCGGGGGCGTGGCCCCCTCCCGCCCCCTCGCTGTGGTAGGTGTGGATGGTGCGTCCCTTCATGGCCGCGATGGTGTCCTCCACGAACCCGGACTCGTTCAGGGTGTCGGTGTGGATCGCGACCTGGACGTCGTAGGCCTCGGCCACCCCCAGGGCCGTGTCGATCACCGCCGGCGTCGTCCCCCAGTCCTCGTGGAGCTTGAGCCCGATGGCGCCCGCCAGGATCTGCTCCTCGAGCCCCGCCGGCGTGGAGCTGTTGCCCTTCCCGAGGAACCCCACGTTCACCGGGAGCTCCTCAGCGGCCTCCAGCATCCGGTGGATGTACCACGGGCCCGGTGTGCAGGTGGTGGCGCGCGTCCCCTCCGCCGGGCCCGTCCCGCCGCCGATCAGGGTGGTGACGCCGCTCGAGAGCGCCTCCCAGGCCTGCTGGGGACAGATGAAGTGCACGTGGGCGTCCACGCCGCCGGCGGTGAGGATCTTCCCCTCCCCCGCGAGGATCTCCGTCCCGGGCCCGATCTCGAGCCCGGGGGTGACCCCGTCCTGGACGTCGGGATTGCCGGCCTTCCCCACGGCCACGATGCGGCCGTCCCGGATCCCCACGTCGGCCTTGACGATGCCCCAGTAGTCCAGGACGACCACGCTGGTGATCACGAGGTCGGGCGCGCCCTCCGCCCGCGACCGCTGCGACTGCCCCTGCCCGTCGCGGACGACCTTGCCTCCACCGAAGACCACCTCCTCGCCGTAGCGCGTGGCGTCGGACTCCACTTCCACCACGAGCTCCGTGTCCGCCAGACGGATCCTGTCGCCCGTCGTGGGACCGTACAGCCGCGCGTAGGCGGAACGGGAGACCCTCACAGCACGCCGCGGGACCGCGCGGCCGAAAGCGCCCGCGCCCGCTCCTCCTCCAGGTGCCCCATGACCCACCCGCGCATGCCGTACACGCGCCGGCCCCCGGCGAGGGCCACGAGCTCGACCTCCCGGCCCTCGCCCGGCTCGAACCGGACCGCCGTGCCCGCGGGGATGTTCAGGCGGAAGCCGTAGGCGCGCGCCCTGTCGAACCGGAGCGCCGGGTTCACCTCGAAGAAGTGGGTGTGGGACCCCACCTGAATGGGGCGGTCCCCCGCGTTGTCCACCCGGAGGCGGACCGTCTCCCGTCCCCCGTTGAGCTCGATGTTGCCCTCGGCGACCAGCACCTCGCCCGGGACCATGGCGCTACCGGATCGGATCGTGGACCGTGACGAGCTTGGTCCCGTCCGGGAACGTCCCCTCCACCTGCACCTCGCGGACCATCTCCGGGACGCCCTCCAGGACGTCGGCCCGGGTGAGCACCTGGGCGCCCCTGTGCATGAGCTCGGCCACCGACTTCCCCTCGCGGATCCCCTCGAGCACCTCCGCCGTAATCAGGGCCACGGATTCGGGGTAGTTGAGTTTGAGCCCGCGCGCCCGCCGCCGCCGGGCCACCTCGGCCGCCACGAAGACGAGCAGCTTGTCGATCTCCCGCTCGGTGAGCCGCATGACGACACCTCCTCACACGTGCAGCAACGTCTCGACGCCCGCGCGGTCGGCGCTGGACGTGGCCCCCTGGGCCACGATGCGCCCCTTCTGCAGCACGTAGAAGAGATCCGCAAACCGCCAGGCGAATTCCAGGTACTGCTCCACGAGGAGCACGGCGATCCCCAGGTCCCGCCGGACCTGTCCCAGGGCCTCCTCGATGCGCTCGACGATGGACGGCTGGATGCCCTCCGTCGGCTCGTCGAGGAGGAGGAGGCGGGGGCGCGCCACGAGGGCCCGCGCGATGGCCAGGAGCTGCTGCTGGCCCCCGCTCAGGGCCCCGCCCTTCCGGGCCCGGAGCTCGAAGAGGCTCGGGAAGAGGTCGAAGACGAGAGGGGGAATCCCGCGCCCCGGGCCGGCGGCCGCCAGCGCCACCTCGAGGTTTTCCTCGACGGTGAGGTACGGGAAGATGCCCCGCCCCTGGGGGACGTACCCGATGCCGCGGCGCGCGCGGAGGTAGGCGGGCGTCCGGGTGCAGTCCGCCCCCGCGTAGAGGATCCGGCCGGAGGCGACGGGGTGGACCCCCACGACCGTCCGCAGGAGCGTCGTCTTCCCCATCCCGTTGCGGCCGAGGAGCGCCACCGCCGCTCCCTCCGGCACGTGGAGGTCCACGCCCCACAGGACCTGGGTGGGACCGTAGGACACGCCGAGCGCCTCAAGCCGGAGCACGGGCGGCCTCCTCGTGGGCTCTCCCCAGGTAGATGGCCACCACCTCCGGGTCCCGGCGGAGCGTCCCGATGTCGCCCTCCTTGAGGATCCGGCCCAGGTGCATCACCGCCACGGGACTGCCGAGCTGCTCCACGAAGGCCATGTCGTGGTCGACCACGACGGCGGCATGCGTCCCCGAGAGCTCGCGGATGATCCGCGCCGTCCGGGCCGTCTCCTGAGGGGTCATCCCCGCCGTGGGCTCGTCGAGCAGGAGCAGCTCCGCGCCGGTCGCCACGACCATCCCGACCTCCAGCCACTGGCGCTCCCCGTGGGCCAGGGTCCCGGCGCGCGCCCGGCGCTTGGCGGCGAGGCCCGTGAGCTCCAGCGCCCGCTCGATCCGGCGGCGCTCCTCCTCGGTCATCCGCGTCGAGGCCCCCCGCGGCCACGCCTTGACCGTCCGCGCCGCGATGGCGAGGTTATCCTCCACCGTGAGGCTGTCGATGACGCCGGGCGTCTGGAACTTGCGCCCGATGCCCAAGCGGGCGATGAGGTGCTCCGGCAGGCGGGTCAGGTCGCATCCCTTGAACACCACCCGACCGGAGGCGGGACGCACCCTCCCGATGATCACATCGAGCAGGGTCGACTTCCCCGCCCCGTTGGGCCCGATGAGGGCCCGCACCTCCCCAGGCCCGACACGGAGCGTGACCCCGTCCAGGGCCCGGAATCCGTCGAACTCCACGGCGACCTGGTCGACGACAAGGAGGGGATCAGGCATCGGCCACCTCCTCGCCGAGGACGGCCCGCGGGACGTGCCCGGGCCACCGGAGGGCGATCTCCCGGACCGACGGCCACCGGACCGTGGCCACCGCCACGAAGAGGCCCCCCATCACGTAGAGCCACAGCTCCGGCACCGCGCTGCTTACCCAGTCCTTCACCAGATTCCCCGCCACGGTCGCGGCCACGGCGCCCAGGAGGCGGTCCCGTCCCCCGGCGGCCGCCCAGATCACCATCTCGATGGAGGGCACGACGCCCACCATGGCGGGCGAGATCACCCCCACGTGCAGGGTGAAGAGGGCTCCCCCGATCCCCGCCAGCACGGCCCCGAGCGTGAAGGCGAAGACCTTGGACGGCACAGGGTCGTACCCGAGGAACCGGATGCGGTTCTCGCTGTCGCGGATGGCCACGAGCAGCCGCCCCACGCCGGTCGTGAGGAGGCGGTGGCTCCCCGCGAGAGCCCCCGCAAGACACAGGACCGTGACCCAGTACAGGGTCCTCTGCGCGGCGGACGAGGCGAGCGGGAGGCCAAAGAGGGTGCTGAAGTTGGTGAGGCCGTTGAACCCGCCCGTCAGGCCCTGCTGGCTGATGAGGAGGAGCGAGAACGCCAGGGCCAGGGCTTGGGTGATGAGCGAGACGTACACGCCCGACACGCGACGCCGGAACAGGAGTACGCCCAGGAGGGCGGCCGCGACCCCGGGGAGGACCACGACCATGGCCAACGCGAACCCGGGGCTCCGGAAGGGGGCCCACCACCAGGGGAGGTGGGCGAGGCCGTTCCACACCATGAAGTCGGGAAGCGGATCCGACCCGAGGCTCTCGAGCTTGAGGTGCATCGCCAGGGCGTAGCCGCCCAGGCCGAAGAAGACCCCCTGGCCGAGGCTGAGGATTCCCCCGTACCCCCAGGTCCACACGACCCCCACGGTGACCAGGCCGAGCGCGAGGAACCTCCCCAAGAGGGAGAGCGCGTAGCCCGAGAGGAAGGAGGGAGCCGCCAGCCCCGCCGCCAGGACGGCCCCCCAGAGCAACAACGCTGCCCACCGATCACGGATCGCCATCGCTACGCCTCCTCCAGAGCGCGGGACCGTGCGGCGACCAGGCCCCGGGGCCGGACCTGGAGGAACCACACGACCACCACGAGCAGGATGACCTTGGCAAAGCTGACGCTCGTGAACGTCTGCACCGTCGAGGAGAGGAGGCCGAGGAGCGTCGCCGCGCCGGCGGTCCCCACGAGGCTGCCCATCCCCCCGAGGATCACCACCAGGAAGCTGTCGACGATGTAGCTCTGGCCCACGGTGGGGGTCACGGGGGCGATGAGGGCCAGCGCGGCTCCTCCCAGGCCCGCCACCCCGGACCCCAGGGCGAAGACCGTGAGGTCCACGGCCCTCGTCGACACCCCCAGCGTGGCCGCGACGGCCCGGTCCTGGTTCACGGCGCGAAAGTACAGGCCGAGCCGCGTCCGGGTGAGGACCACCCCCACGCCGAGCAGCGAGAGAGCGGCTACCCCGAGGACGAAGACGCGGACGACGGGAATCGACAGGCCCGCCACGGGACCGCTGTGCACCACGAGCGCCCCGGCCAACCAGGGCGGCGCCGTGACCTCCACCCCGGTCGGACCGAAGAGGTCCCGCGCCACCTGCTGGAGGACCAGGCTCACCCCCCAGGTGGCGAGCAAGGTGTCCAGGGGGCGCCCGTAGAGGTGGCGGATCAACAGGGCCTCGAGGGCAGCCCCCATGAGGGCCGCGCCCGCAAAGCCCACGAGGAGCGCAGCGACCGGGAAGCCCGGCCCGCGCACGACCTGGTGGGTGAGGTAGGCCAGGTACCCCCCGGCCATGAGCAACTCTCCGTGGGCCATGTTGATCACGCGCATCAGCCCGAAGCTCAGCGCCAGGCCGAGAGCGGTCATCACCAGGATGGACGCCACGCTCACCCCGTTGAAGAGCTGCCCGGCCAGCAGGCCCGACTCGCCCACGGCACGCCTCCTCCTACAGCCGGCAGGTCTTGCCCGGGAAGGTCAGGGGGTCGTAGGGCTCGGGCTTGATCGGACCCCGGGACTGCCAGAGGATCTTGAACTGCCCCGTGGCCTGGAGCGCCCCCACGTAGGCCGTCTGATAGAGGCTCTGGGTGGTGTCAAACCGCACCTTGCCCATGGGCGTCTCCATCCACGGGAGGGCCACCGCAGCCTTCCGCACCGCCTCGGGCGCAAAGCTCCCCGCCTTCTCCGCGGCCGCCTTCCACGCGTACACGTCGACGTACCCGTGCACCATCGGGTCCGTGATGGCGGCCCCGTCCCCGTACTTCCGGTCGTAGGCCGCCACGAACCGGGCGTTGGCGGGGAGGGGGAGGCTCTGGAAGTAGTTCCACGCGGCGTAGCTCCCGACGAGGAGCCGCGGTCCGATGGCCTTGGCCTCCTGCTCGGCGATGCTGAAGGACATCACGGGCAAGGTGGTGGGGGGCAGACCGGCCGCCGCCATCTGCTTGAAGAAGGCCACGTTGCTGTCGCCGTTGATGGTGTTGAACACCACCTGGGGGTTCGCCGCCTTGATCTTGTTGACCACCGAGCTGAAGTCGGTGCCCCCGAGCGGCACGTACTCCTCCCCGGCCACGGTCCCTCCCCGGTTCTGGATGTGGTGCTTGAGGATCAGGTTGGCCGTCCGCGGGAAGACGTAGTCGGACCCGACGAGGAAGATCTTCTTGAGACCGCGCTCGAAGGCCCAGTCCAGGGCTGGCAGGATCTGCTGGTTGGGCTGCGCACCGGAGTACATGATGTTGGGGGAACACTCGTTCCCCTCGAACTGCACGGGGTACCACAGCAGATTCTTGAAGCGCTCGAAGACGGGCAGCATGGCCTTCCGGCTCGCGGACGTCCACCCGCCGAAGACCGTGACGACCCCGTCCTGCTGGAGGAGCTTCTGCGCCTTCTGGGCGAAGGTCGCCGGGTCGGACGCCCCGTCCTCCACGACAGGGACGATCTTGTGGCCCAGGACCCCCCCGCGCGCGTTGATCTCGTCGATGGCCAAGAGGGTCGCGTTCTTGACGGTCACCTCGCTAATGGCCATGGTCCCCGACAGGGAGTGCAACACGCCCACGCGCACCTCACTCTGCCCCCAGGCTCCGCCCGGAAGCCCCGCGAGGACCGCCGCAAGGCCCACCGCTAGCCACCGGATCAGTCCCGTGACTCTCGTCCGGCTCGTACCCATCGACTGACCCCTCCCTGGGTTGTCAGGATGCCCAAAAGAAAAGCCCGCCCCGTGCCAGGGCGGGCTGGGCCCTCAAACACAATGCCGACCCCCGAAAAGGGGTCGGCACCGTGGCCGTCGTTCTTGGGCACTGTATAGCACAGAGCGCGGTCAGAAGTCAAGCCCCCGAATCGCGCCAATCGCGCCACAGCGGTTTTGGAACCGGGGGAGTTCCGGGCCTTAGGAGGGGCCCTAAGACTACTCTCCCCACAGCGCGGGCTGGGGAAAGGGGCAAGATGGGCGGCTTAGGAGGCGATTTTTCCTCAGGAGAGACGGATCCGGGAGTGTGCACGGACACGCCCCACCAGACACCCGGCGGGGAAGCGGAGCAGCCCCTCAGCTCGTGTCCCGAAACGGGCGCCCCAGGCTGAGTCGAAGCGTCCGGACCAGCGCACTCGCCGATCGAACCGGATGCGTCCCTCGATGAAGCCAGCGGAGCCGGTACAGCCGCTCACTCGCCATCGTCAACAAGAGAATCAGGTACCGCACCAGGAGGCTCGTGCCCTGGGGGTGACACATGGGCTCCCGCCCAGGGGACGGTGAAGGGTGGAGCGAGGGCGGAGGGTAAGGACGTATTCCCGTCGGGCCGCTGGGGTCACCGGGGCCTCCAAGGGCGGAGGCGTGAGAGGACGTCCGGTCAGATCGTCGACGGCGTGGGAAGAGGGATCACGGTAAGAACTCAGACGGCGCGATTCGCCCCCTTGCATTCTGCTGCGGCCTCCCCTATAGTGAGTGCCATCACGGGCCCCGGCGCCGCCACGCGGGGCCCGTATCTTTTCCGACGGGAGGTCGAGATGCCAGTCCGCGTGGTGGTCGCTGACGACGAGCCCCTCATTCGAATGGGTGTCCGCTGCATCCTGGAGGACGCCGGCCACGTCGTGGTGGCGGAGTGCGGATCCAGCGACGAGGTGGTGGACGCTGTCCGCCGGCACGCCCCGGACGTGGTCCTCCTCGACATCCGCATGCCAGGGCAGGGAGGGCTCGAGGTGGCCCGCCAGCTCGCGGCCGAGCATCCCGTCCCCATTGTCTTCCTCACTGCCTACGGGGACCGCACCCTTGTCCTGGAGGCCGCACAGGCCGGAGGGTACGGCTACATCCTGAAGCCCGTGAACGAACGCCAGTTGCTCGCGGCCCTCGAGCTGGCAGCCGCCCGGTGGCAGGACGTCCAGGGCCTCAAGGACGCGCTGGAGACGCGCAAGCTGGTGGAGCGGGCGAAGGGCATCCTGATGCAGCGCCTGGGGCTGAGCGAGGAGGACGCCTACGAGCTCCTCCGGCGGCGGAGCCGAAATTCCCGCCGCCCCCTGCGCGACGTGGCCCGGGACGTCCTGACCGCGAACGAGGCCTTCCGCCAGCCCCGGCGGTAGGGGACCTCGGGGGCGACGAAGGTCTCTCTTCCCCCGGCCGGACGCTCCCTGGGCAGCAGGCCGCCGGGACGTCCCGGGAGGAAGGTTCGGGACCGCGGCGTATCTGCCCCCTGGTGTCCCTCGGCCCAGCGCTCCCCGGAGACCGGACCCTGTGAGTGTGAGGGTCAACGCCGAGCGACTCTCCGCGCGGCTCCGCGACCTCGCCCGGATCGGACGGACGAGCCAGGGCGGCACCACGCGCCTCTCCTACACGGCGGAGCACGCGATGGCTGTGCGCACGGTGGCGGAGTGGATGCGCGAGGCCGGAGCGGAGGTGGGTCTCGACGCCTGGGGGAACCTCATCGGGGTCATCCCGGGCTCCGGGGAGTCGGCCGCGCCACTCGCCGCGGGCTCGCACCTGGACACCGTGCCGGACGGAGGGATGTTCGACGGCGCCCTGGGCGTCGTCGGAGCCCTCGAGGCCGCCTGCGCGCTCCGCGAGGCGCGCCGTCGCCTGCGCCACCCCCTGGTGCTCGTGGGCTTTGCCGAGGAAGAGGGGACGTCCTTCGGCCTCGGGTGTCTGGGCGCGCTCGGAGCCCTCGGCCGCGCTCCCTCGCCCGAGACCCTCCGGGATCCCCTGGGGAGGACCATCGCCGAGCGGCTCAGGGAGTTCTGCCGCGACCTGCCCAGGCGGGAGTTCCCCACCTCGCCCGCCTGCTTCCTCGAGCTGCACATCGAGCAGGGCCCGGTCCTCGCCGAGCGCCGGATCCCCCTCGGGACCGTGGACGTCATCGTGGGGATAGCGCGCGTGGCCGTGAGCTTCCTGGGCGAAGCCAACCACGCGGGGACGACCCCCATGGCGTCGCGGAGGGACGCCCTCTGGGGCGCGGCGGACCTCGTGGGCGGGGTGCGCGGCCTGGCGCTCCGCACCGGAGGACGGGCGGTGGCCACGGTGGGCCGGTGCGTCGTCTCGCCCGGCGCGACCAACGTGGTTCCCGGACGCGTGGACGTCACGGTGGAGCTCCGGAGCCCCTCTCTCCCTCTCCTCGCCGAGCTCCGGTCCGCGGTCGACGAGACGGCGCGGGCTTCTGCGGAGCGCTACGGCCTCGCCGTCGAGCTGGGACCGTGGAGGGAGGAGCCGCCCGTGGCCCTCTGCGCCAGCATCCGGGACCGGATCGCGGCCGCCGCGGCGGAGGCGGGCTGGCCCGTCCTCACGATGCCGAGCTGGGCCGGACACGATGCCAAGATCCTCGCCCGCGCCGTCCCCACAGGCATGATCTTCGTCCCCAGCGCGGGCGGGATCAGTCACTCCCCCCGGGAATCCACCTCCCTCGAGGACGCCTCCCGGGGGACCCAGGTCCTCTGCCGCACGCTGGAGCTCCTGGACCAGGAGATCCCGTAGAGGCACGGCGGGCGCGAGCGAAGGTCCTCTCCTCCGGCACGGACCGAGGGCCCGGAAAACAGGAAGGACAGCCGCACAGGCTGCCCTTCCGGAACGCGCTGGACGTCAGACGTCTCAGGGAAGAACCCGCACAGCCGCTGCCTGAGGTCCCTTCTGTCCCACCGTCTGCTCGTACTCGACCTTCTGGCCCTCGCTGAGCGAGCGGTAGCCGTCGCCCTGGATGGCGCTGAAGTGCACGAACACGTCCTTGCTCCCATCCTCCGGCGTGATGAACCCGTAGCCCTTCTCCGCGTTGAACCACTTGACCGTGCCGATACCCATCTGTGTCCCACCTTTGTCTGCGAGCTACCAACGGACTTTGCAGTCTGCTGATGCCGCTCCAGTATGACACACGCCGCAAGGAAACGCAATGAATTTCTCCCCCTCGTCTCGAGGGGGACAGGACACGCGGGCCGGCGGCGCCCTCTCGCGGCTCCGCGGACGTCCCGGGAGCCCCGCCGGGAAAAGGCGCGTGGTCCCGTGGGGCCGGGACCTGCTCACGTCCTCTCGCGTCCCCTCGCGAAGCGGGTCTCCGCGGCCTTGAGCCCGGCGGTCGAGAGGAGCCCGAGGACGGAGAGGACAGCGATCCCCGCCAGCAGGCGGGCCGTCTGCATCAGGTCGCCCGCGTAGAGGATGAGGTACCCGATGCCCGCCGAGGCCGCGATCATCTCCGCCGAGACGACGAGCAGGAGGGCCATCCCCGCCGCCAGCCGCAGGCTCGCAAAGATCGCGGGGACCGAGGCGGGGAGCCGCACCTTGGTCACGACCTGCAGAGGCGTGGCGCCCAAGCTCAGGGCAGCCCGGACGAGCAGCGGGTCTACCTCTCGCACGGCGGCCATCGACCCGATGGCCACCGGGAAGAAGGCGCCGATAGCGATGACGGCCACCTTCGAGGGTTCGCCGATCCCCAGCCACAGGACGAGGAGGGGCAGGAGCGCGATCTTCGGGATGGGGTAGAGGGCGGCGACGAGGGGGTCGACGAGGGCCTCGAGGGGAGGCGAGACTCCCGCCGCCACGCCCACCACGAGCCCGGAGGCGCTGCCCAGGAAGAAGCCCGCGAGGATCCGCGTGAGGCTCAGGGCCACGTTGCGCCAGAGGTCGCCCGTCGCCGCCATGCGGGCGAGCTCCCGCGCCACAGCCGTCGGCGGGGGCAGGAAGACCGCGGGGACGGCGCCGGTGCGCGAGGCGGCCTCCCAGAGGGCCAGCACCATCAGGAGGGACACCGCGCGCAGGGCCCGCCCCCGGAGGCGGCCGGGCGCCGGGCGGGGGAGCGCGGCGAGGGTGACCACGTCGTCGGGAGCGGCCCCATTCCCCATCAGCGGTCCTCCTCCATGGCCGTCCTGGCCTCGTCCCTGATCAGGGTCCACAGCTCGTGGCTGAACCGACCGAAGGCGGGGTCGGCCAGCACGGACTCGGCCCGCGGACGCCCGAAGGGGACGGGGAGGACGGCCCGGATGCGGCCGGGGCGCCGCGAGAGCAGCACGATCCGGTCGGCGAGGAAGGCGGCCTCCTGGATGTTGTGGGTCACGTACAGGACCGTCGTGCGGGTCCTCTCCCACAGGGCGAGGAGCTCCTCCTGCATGAGCTGGCGCGTCTGGGCGTCGAGCGCGGAGAGGGGCTCGTCCATGAGCAGCACCGCGGGATCGACACACAGGGCCCGGGCGATCCCCACGCGCTGCCGCATCCCCCCCGAGAGCTCGTGGGGATACCGGCCCTCGCACCCCTCCAGGCCGACGAGGCGGATCAGCTCCCGCGCCCGCCGGACGCGCTCCCCCCGGGGCACCCCCCGCACCTCCAGCCCGAAGGCCACATTGTCCAGGACCGTCCGCCAGCCGAAGAGGGCGAACTCCTGGAAGACGAGAGCCGAAAGAGGCCGGTCCCGGGGGACACCGGTGAACACCACCTGTCCCCGGGACGGGGGGACGAGGCCAGCGGCGATCAAGAGGAGGGTGGACTTCCCGCACCCGCTGGGGCCCACCACCGCCACGAACTCCCCGCCCGCCACGGTGAGGTCGATCCCCTCGAGGGCGTCCACCCGGGCGCCGCCGGCGCCGAGGTAGCTCTTGTAGATCCCGTCGAAGCGGATCTCCACGAGCCGCCCGGGGCCCGTTCAGGGTCCCAGCCGGCGGACCGCCTCGCCCACGAAGCTCATGTCCACGAACCGCGAGAGCGGCACGGGACGCGAGATCATCCCGTTCTGCAGGTACCAGGCCTCCTGCCTCTCGAGGTCGAGCGTGTAGAGCCGGCCGTCGCGGTCGATGTAGGGGAGGGATCTTTGGACCACGGAGTCCGGCTGGTCGAGAGCGCGGGCCGTCACCCGGACAATGGCCGCGCAGCTGGGCCGGGGAGGTCTCGCCAGGCACGCGTCGTGGTACTCGCGCGCGGCCCGCACGTAGGCCGTCATGAACCGCACGCCGAGGGACCTGTCCTGGTGGAGCCGCTCCCCGTAGAAGACCCCCGTGACCTGGTTGACGAGCCGGTCGCCCACGTAGAAGAGGACCTTGCCCCATCCCTCCTCCTCGGCGACGGCCCCCCAGGGGGGCGAGAGGATGGCCGCGGTCACCTGGCCCGTCCGCACCGCCTGGACGACGAGGGCGAGCTCGCGCAGGGGGACGAGCTCCACGTCCGTCGGGCGCATGCGGTCCCGCTCCAATAGCTTCGCGATCTGGTAGTGGAAGGTCGACCCCAGGGTGGTGATCCCGAGGCGGCGGCCCCGGAGGTCCCGGAGCGACCGGATCCCCGCGTCGTAGGCCTGCCGGCCCACCACCACGGCATTGAGGGGATACCCGGGCCGCTCCTGTCCGCGATCCGCCACGAGCCACAGGCGCGCTCCCCCCGCCACGAGGTTGAAGAGGGTCGCCGTGATCCCCGTCGCCCCCGCCTCCACGTTACCGGTGGCCACCGCCGTGGCGACGGGAGCTGCCGCGCCGAAGTAGACGAACTCGACCCGCAGGCCCTCCCGCTGGAAGTAGCCGCGGTCCTCCGCCCACAGGAGGGGCGCGCTCCCCACGAGCTTGAGGGTGGCCACACGGACGACCTCGCGGGCCTGGCCCGCGCCGGGACGGGGCCCCGCGAGCCCCACGAGGAGGAGACCCACGACCGGGAGGATCAGCCTTCGCACCATCGCCCTCCTCCGCACGAGACCTTCCATGGGTGGAGCACTTCGCTCCGGGCGGCCCGTCTCCCGCTCCGCTACCGAGCCCGGAGGAAGCCGACCGACAGCCACGGGGAGGCGGCCACCACGGCCAGGGAAGCGAGGACCGCCGCGATGTAGGGGAAGACGCGCCCCATGGCGTCGTCGGGCGACACCCTCCCGATGGCGCAGGCCGCGTAGAACCCGACGCCGAGGGGAGGCGCGAAGAGCCCCACCCCCATGGCCATGACGGCCACGATGGCGTAGTGGACCTCGTGGATCCCCAGGGCCCGCGCCACGGGGAACAGGAGCGGGCCGAACAGCACCACCGCCGGAATACCCTCGAGGACGCTGCCCAGGACGATGAAGACGACGATCGAGACGGCGAGGAACCCCGCCTGCCCGCCCGGGACCCCGGCCATGGCCCGGGCGAGCGTCTGCGAGAAGCCGGACTGGGTCAGGGCCCAGGCCATGGAGGTGGCCGTCCCGATGATGAGGAGGATCGCCCCGGACAGCGAGGCCGTCTCCACGAGGGCCGGGTACAGGCGCCGCCACTCCAGAGTGCGGTAGACCCCCAGGCCGACGAGGACGGCGTACGCGATCCCGACGGTCGACGCCTCGGTCGCCGTCGCGATCCCTCCGAGGACCGCCCCCAGGACGAGCACGGGGAGCGCGAGCCCGGGGAGCGCGCGAGCCGCCACCCGGAGGAGCTCGCCCCAGGAGGGGCGTCCCGGACCGCCCGGCGTGTCCCGGCGCGACCGCAGGAAGACGATCAGGGAGAGGCCGAGGGCGGCCACCGCAGCGGGGAGGAGCCCCCCCGTGAACAGCGCGGCGATGGAGACCCCCGTCACCGACCCGATGATGATGAGGACGAGGCTCGGGGGAATCGTCTCGCCCATGGCGCCGGAGGCGGACAGCAGCCCGACCAGCTCGCCGCCGTGCCACCCCCGGCGCCGCATCTCGGGGAAGAGGACGGGGGCCACCGCCGCCATGTCCGCCGCCTTCGACCCCGAGATCCCGGAGACGATGTACATGGCCCCCAGGAGGACGTAGCCCAGCCCGCCCCGGAGGTGGCCGATGGCCGCGGCGATGAAGTCGATGAGCGCCCGCGTAATCCCCGCCATCTCGATGAGGAACCCCAGGAGCACGAAGAGGGGCACCGCCAAGAGGACCAGGGCGGATGTGCCCTCGGCCATGCGCCCCACGACCACCGTGAGGGGGATCGTCGTGGTGAGCGCCAGGTACGAGACCGTGGCGACGCCGAAGGTGAAGGCGATCGGCACCCCGAGGAGGACGAGGACCCCCACCAGCCCGACGAAGAAGACCAGGAGGTTTCCGGTGCCCAGGTGGGCGAAGGCGGGCCGCGCCGCATCCGCCCCGGCCGCCGCCGCGACGGCGAGGAGGGCGGCGGAGCCCGCGGCGCGGAGCGAGGACGTCCCCGCGAGGCGCACGAGGGCGATGGCCACCATGAGGAGCATGCCCACGGCGATGGCGGCGAACCCGGTGGAGGCGGGGATCTGGAGGGCCGGCAGGGTGACCGCGGCCTGCGCTCTCGCGAAGGCGAGGCTCGGGCGCAGCATCTCCAGGACGAAGGCCACGACGACCACCTGCGCGAGCGCGTCCACCCACGCCCGCGTGGCCGGGGAGGCTCGGCGCAGAGCTGCCGTGAGGCGCATGTGCTCCCCGCGGCGGAGGGCCACCGCGGCGCCGAACATGCTGAGCCACAGGAACAGGGTCGTCGCGAGCTCGTCGCTCCAGAAGAGGGGGCGGTGCAAGGCGTAGCGGGCGAGCACGCCCGCCAGGAGGATCCCGAACTCGGCGACCACGAGGAGCGCCGCCGGGATCTCCACGCACCAGCCCAGGACGCTGTCGATCAGGTCAACCAGCCGGCGGCCCCGCGGGGCGACCTCCCGGGCGTCTCCTCCGACCTCCGCGCGGACGATCTCGTCGACGCCCCCCGCCTCCCCGGCCACGGGCTACCCGAGGGACCCCGCGTACTTCTCCAGGAGAGCCCACGCCGCGTCGCCGTACTTCTGCCGCCACTGGGTGTAGAACCCAGCCTCCCTGAGCTTCTGCCGGAACGGCGCCTGGTCCGGGACGTTGAAGATCATGCCCTGGGAGCGCAACGTCGAGGCCAGGGTCTCGTTGAGGCGCTGGACGTCCGCCCGCTCCGCGAGGCCCGCCTCGTTGATGCGCCGTGTGCAGATGGCCTGGAGGTCCTTGGGGAGCCTGTCCCAGGCGTCCTTGTTGGCCAGAAACCAGAAGCCGTCCCACATGTGGTTGGTCACGGAGAGGTACTTCTGGACCTCGTAGAGCTTGGCCGTCTCGATGATGGCCAGGGGGTTCTCCTGGCCGTCCACCAGGTGGGTCTGCAGCGCCGAGTAGACCTCGTTGAAGTTGATGCTGGTCGGGGAGGCCCCGAGCGCCGTGAACATCGAGGTCCACAGCGGGCTCACCGGCACCCGGATCTTGAAGCCCCTGAGGTCGGCGGGCGTCCGGATGGGGTGGGTGCTGCTGGTGATCTGCCGGAAGCCGTTGTCCCAGATCTTCTCGAACGCCACCAGGTTGGCCTTGGCGATCTCCCCGCGGATGTACTTCCCGAGGTCGCCGTCCATCGCGGCCCAGACCTCCTTGTAGCTCTTCCAGGCGAAGCCGATCCCGCTGATGGACGCCGCCGGCACGAGGGTGGCGAGGATGAGGCCCGAGAGCGTGAAGAACTGGATCGCCCCCTCCCGGAGCTGGGCCAGCATGTCCGTGTCGCCCCCCAGCTGGTTGTTGGGGAAGATCTGGATCTCCAACCGCCCTCCCGAATCCCTCTTGATGGCCTCGGCCATCTCGGCGGCCCGCGTGTTCATCGGGTGCGTGACCGGGAGGTTGTTGGCGTACTTGTAGGTGAACTCGGCCGCCCGCGCCGGGGACCGGAGGACCCCCACCGTGGCGAAGGCCGCCGCCGTCCCCGTCACGAACTGCCGGCGCGTGATCCGGTGCATACCCAGGCCTCCTTTCGATCCTCTCAGTCCATCACGAGCCCGCCGTCCACGACGAGCGTCTCCCCGTGCACGTAGGACGCCCGCGGGGAGAGGAGCCAGGCGATGGCTTCCGCGATCTCGTGGGGTTCGGCGCAGCGGCCCAGCGGGATCAGGCCCTCGATGCGCCGCCGGTGCTCGAGGTTCTTGAAGGGCTCCTCCAACATCGGCGTGAGGGTCGGGCCGGGAGCGACGCTGTTCACGGCGATGCCGCGGCCCGCGAGCGACCGGGCCGCGTTGCGCGTGAGCGCGATGACGGCCCCCTTGCTGGCCGCGTAGGCGGCCGTCCCCGTGAGCCCTCCCCCGAGCTTCCCGGCCACGCTGGAGACGGTGCAGATCCGGCCCCCCGGCTTCATCCGCCGGGCGGCCTCGCGGATGCAGAAGTAGGTCCCCAGGACGTTCACCTCGAGGACCCGCCGGAAGGTCGCGGCCGCGATGTCCATGAAGGGCGTCGTGTCCACGATGCCGGCGCAAATGGCGACGCCGTCGATCTGGCCCAGGGCGCGGAGGGCCTCGTCGAAGGCCGCGGCGACGTCGGCCTCGTCCACCACATCGACCCGGCGCGCCACGTGGCCGGCCCCCGCGCTGTGGGCCACACGCTGGGCCCCCTCGCCGTCGAGATCCAGGCAGGCGACGCGGTACCCCTCCCGCGCCAGCACCCCGACGGTGGCGGCTCCGATGCCGCTGGCCGCACCGACCACGACTGCCGTCCGGTGCCCGGCAGCCACCCCGACACCACCTCGCAGAGGGAGAGAATACCGACGCGACGCCCGCAGGAGAGGACGCAGCGCCCGACGGGCGGCGCTCTCTGGACTGACTGTGCAAGATTCGGGGGGCGGGCCCCCTTTTCCTTTGCGCCAGAGACCGGCCTAGCGCCGCAGGAACACTTCCGCCAGCAGGACGAGGACCGCCGTGGCCAGGGCGACGATCCCCAGGATCACCAGCGGGTGGCGCAACACCCCCTCGCGCGGCGGGGCGCCGAGGGGAGGGTCGGGCCGCCCCAGGATGCTGAGGTCTACTGTGTCGGGGTGGGTGAGGGCGTCGTACAGCTCCCTGGCGGAGGGGAACCGCTCCTCCTTCCTCCGCCGCATGGCGCGCGCCACGACCGCGGCGAGCCAGGCGGGGACGTCGTCCCGGAGGCTCTGGAGGGGGTCGGGGACCATGTTGAGGTGCTGGTACATGGTGGCGAGAGGGTTGACGCTGCGGTAGGGGGGCACGCCCGCCAGCATCTCGTAGAGGATGATGCCGATGGCGTACACGTCCGTGTAGGGACCTCCGCGCTCCCCCCGGATCTGCTCGGGAGCCATGTAGGCCGGCGTGCCGACCAGGCCGGAGAACCCCCGCCACGTGACCCGGGGCGCCCCCTCGAGCAGCGCGATGCCGAAGTCGATGATCTTCACCCGGTCCTCCCGGTCCACCAGGATGTTCTCCGGCTTGAGGTCGCGGTGGTAGACACGGTGGGCGTGGCAGTACGCCACGACCTCGGCGAGGCTGGCGGCGATCCGCAGGGCCCGTGCCACCGGGAGGCGCCGGCACGTCTCGATGACCTCGCGGAGGGGCTGCCCTTCCAGGTACTCCAGGACGATGTAGGGGGGCCGGGCGTCTTCGCCGACGTCCAGGATGCGGGGGATCCCCGGGTGCTGGAGCAGCCGGCCGATCGCCACCTCGCGCCGGAAGCGCTCGTAGGCGGCCACCTCCCCCAGCTGCGCCGGCTCCAGGATCTTCACGACCGCGGGGGCCCCCGAGTGCGCGTGACGGGCCTGGAACACCGTCGCCTCGCCGCCCCGCCCCAGCGGCCTCTCCAGCACGTACTCGCCGACGCGATCACCCGGGCCGGGCATGGGTGCGACGACGCGGCCTACCCCGTGACCCGAACGCCCAGGACTGTGAGGTTGTCGAAGCCGCCCCGCCGGTTGGCCTCATCCACGCACGCCGCCGCTGCCTCCGCCACAGGTGAGCTCCGGAAAGCCGCGGCCACGTCGTCCGCCGTGAGGTGCTCCAGGATCCCGTCGGTCGCCAGGATGTAGCAGTCCCCCGGGAGGACCCGTCCCGCCATCATGTCCACCGGCACCAGGGGGTCGCCGCCGACCGTCCGCGTGAGGAGGTGGCGGTAGCGGTGGTGGGCGGCGCGCGCCACGTCCACGAGCCCCACGCGCCGCATCTCGTCCACGACCGTGTGGTCGCGGGTGAGCTGCCGGACGGTGCCCTCGCGCGCCAGGAACAGCTTGCTGTCGCCCACGTGGCCCGCCCAGTAGCGCCCCTGACACAGCACGAGGGCCGTGAGCGTCGTCTGCATGCCCGCCAGGTCGGGGTGGCCGAGGCGGAGGGTGTAGACGTGGAGGTTGGCCTGCTGGATCGCCCGGCGCAGGGCCCGCCCGGGATGCCCCCGCCGCTCCAGGTAGTACTCCTGGAGGACCGTGTGCGATGCCTCCGCACTGGCCACAGCGCCCCCGCCGGCCCCGCCGACGCCGTCGGCCACGAGGAACAGGCTCCCCCGACCCGCCGCCATGACGGGCTCCTCGGGCATCTCCACGAGCACGTAGTCCTCGTTCTTCGGGCGGACGCGGCCGGCGTGCGTGGCCCAGCCCACCTCCAGGGCCAGGGAGGACCCAGGTGCAGCGAGCGTGCCCCGCAGGGCCGACGACCGCGCCATCGACGGAAGAGGGACGCCCCCCACCCAGGACTATCCCCGCTCCAGCTCCAGGATGGTCTCGGCGATCTCCGCGAGCGTCCGCCGGGATCTCCTGGCGAGCTGGCGCAGGCGCCCGGCGGCCTCGGACTCCGTCATCTGGTAGCGCTCGCACAGGAGCCGTGTCGCCTGGGCGATGCGGGGGGTGTCCTCGGGGCTGGCCTCCTGGCCTGAGGAGCCCGCCCGGCGGCGCAGCCACTGGAGCTCCGCAAAGCGCGCGCGGGCGACCTCGATGGCCGGGCCGATCTCCGCCTGCCGGACCGGCTTGACGAGATAGGCCAGGACCCCGGCGTCGGCCGCCTCCTCCACGAGGCGCTGCTCGTGGTAGGCCGTGAGGAGGATGATCGGCACGGGGTGTTCCGCCATGATCCGCCGCGTCGCCTCCAGCCCGTCCATCACCGGCATCTTGATGTCCATGAGCACGACGTCCGGATCGAGCTCGGCCACCAGCTGGACCGCCTCCTGGCCGTCCCGGGCCTCCCCCACCACCTCGTACCCGAGGTCCTGGAGGATGACACGGAGGCCCATCCGGATGAGGGCCTCGTCGTCGACCACGATCACACGGCCGCGCGCCCGCCGGTCCATCCCCTCACCACACGCCCCGGAAGCTGTGTTGGGGCCATGATACTCCCCTCCGGTGCCCTCTGCAAGCTGGCCCCTTGACAACCGAGGGGGGCCGAGGGCATAATGGCCGCAAGCACCGAGCCGTGCGACGGGCCCCGATGCCGATTTCCCCTCGAGGGAAGTCGGCATCTTCGTTTCCTCGGCCCGGGCCAGGACGCCCCCGCTGCCGTGACGCGGCCCCGTGACACCTCATGCCTCTCGAGGAGGAGTACGCATGTCTTCGGAGACGGGGTTTCGCAAGAGCTTGACGCTCACGGGCGTCACGGTGAACGCCATGGCCCTCATCGCCCCCGGAGCGTTCCTGTGGATCACCTACCAGCTGCAGGCGGCCCAGGTGGACGCCCGCGGGCTCTCGACGGCCATGGACATCTGGCCAGGCCTCGCCCTGGCCCTCATCCTCGCCTTCCTCACGGCGATCTCCTACGCGATGCTCTCCGAACTGTACCCCGACGCGGGTCCGGGGTCGTCCTACTACTTTGCCGAAAAGGCCTTCCTCGACAAGGAAGAGTCCGAATTCCACCGGTGGGCGCGCGTGGCCAAGTTCGCCGTGGGGTGGATTTCCCACCTCTACTACTGGGTCTACCCGGGGGTCATGGTCGCCATGATGGCCACCATGATCGTCTACATCGCCGGCCTCTTCGGCCTCTCCCTCCCCCCTCTCGTCCAGATCGCGGTGGCGGTGGCCTTCTCCTACCTCACCGGCTACGTGGCCTTCCGCGGGATCACGGGGTCGACCCTCGCGAGCCTGCTGGTCAACGCCATCCAGATCGCCGCCCTCGTGCTCGTCTCGGTCTTGGCCCTCAGCTACCGCTTCATCAACCCCGCCCACGTGACCTTCCTCCACCCCACCCTGGCCAGCATCGTCCTCCCCCACCAGATGAGCCACGTGCTGTTCCAGTCGACGATCGCCATCCTGCTCCTCGTGGGGTTCGAGTCCGCCACCGCTCTGACCGCCGAGGCCCTGCACCCCAGCTTCGTGAGCCGGGGCGTGATCCTGTCCCTCATCATCCAGGGCCTGATCTGTTACCTCTTCGAGTACTTCGCCGTGTCGGCCTGGATGAACACCGCCTACGTGGTCAAGGACACAAGCGGCAAGCTCCTCACGGGCTTCGCAGCCGCAGGCACATCCCAGGCCCCCATCGGCGACATGGTCCGGATCCTCGGGAACAGCATGCTGGGCGGCATCGGGTTCCCGCTGCTCTTGGGCGTTGCGGCCACGGTGGCCATCGCCGTGTTCGGGACCACCCTGGCCTGCATGAACACCGGCGTCCGCCTCACCTACGCCATGGGGAAGGACGAGGAAGTCCCCGCGATCCTCGGACTCCTCCACGGCCGCTACGCCACCCCGCACTTCGGCGTGTGGCTCATGGCCACGGTCTCGGCGGTCATCGGAGGATTCGGCGTCCTCTCGGTCACGAACCTCACCGCGGTGACGTTCCTGTCCAACATCGGGACGTTCCTCCTCTACGGCCTGACCAACCTCGTGGCCCTGGTCGCCTTCCGCCGGGCTCCCCGGGCGCGGACGGTGAAGCACGTCGTGGTGCCGCTCCTTGGCATGGTGGCCAATATCGCCATGCTCCTGGCGGTCCTCTACCTGGGGATCCTCGGCGGGGGCGACACGCGGACGGCGGCCCTCATCTCGGTGCTCGCGGCGGCGGCGTGGCTCGTCGCCGGGCTCGCGTACTTCACCGTCAACACGCGGGCCCACGGCCGCGAGGTGTGGGTGCGCCGCCCCGTGGGGACGGCCTGAGCCCTCGCAATTCCCCTCCCTGGGGCAGGCCAGCCGGCCCGGGCACCCTCCCGCCGGGCCGGCTGGCCCGGCTCCGCCCAGGACTTCTGCTCCTCCCGGACGCCCCGGGAGACGAGGGGTCCCCGGTCTCGAACCCACGCGCGGGGCTCCTTTCCTCGACCGTGGATTATGCCGGCGGGCAGGCTGGCGGACGCGGGACAGGCAGCATGCCGGCTTTGAACCACCGCCAATGGAGAGGCCCAGACGGAAGGCCCGGCACGAGAGGACCGGGCCCCGATCCCCTCAGCCCGCTGTGAAGAGCCGACCACCGGCGGGAAGGCGAGAGCCGAGACCCGTCTCGGGAACCCAGAGGCCCCCCAGCACGACGCCCCAACCGGCCGGGACGGGCCGCCAGCTACGGCTGGCCCCTCTGGGGCGGCCCCTCCTGGGAGGAACCGCCAGGCGGACGGCTCGCATCGCCCCCCGAACCCGGGGAGAGATCCTGCGACGGGAGCACCGGGTGTGCCCGCGAGCGGGCCTCGGTGCATGACACGGTCCGGCCGTGGACGGCGAACATGTGGTGCGCGTAGGCGCGGCACGCCCCTTCCACGGTGGGGGACACCGTGCGCACGCCGCAGGAGCACACGATCTCCACGAGACGGAGAGTTCGGCCGCCGGCCTCCTCCCCTGCCCCCGTCACCGGGCCCCTCCCTCAGGAACGTGCTCGCGGCCTCGGCGCGTGGGAGGGATCCCGCTCGGCGTCCGCCGCCTGGACGTGGGCGAGGAACGCCGGTTCCGGCAGGGCCCCCTCGAACTCCACGAGGTCGTTGATGACGACCTTGGGGACGCCCATGACCCCGTACCTCTCGGCCAGCTCGGGGAACGCCGTCACCTCCACCATGTCCGCGAGCACGCGGTCGCTCTCCATGGCCATCTGGTGGGCCAGCCGGACCGCGTGCGGGCAGTAGGGACACGTCGGGGTCACGAAGACCTGGATGTGGAGGGGACCGGCCAGCGCCTTCAGCGCCGCCCGGGTCTCGTCCGAGAGGCGCGTCTTGCCGCCCGAGAGGTCGGCGAGGTCCTCCACCAGCGTGGCCAGCTCGTAGCCGGCCGGGAGGCCGAAGAACCGCACCCCGCGCGACGCGGGAGTGACGAGGATCGTCGCGGGGACCTTGTCCACCCGGTACTCGTCCGCCAGGCCCCGGTCCTGCTCGATGTCGTGGACGTCCAGGGAAAGACGGTCGGAGAGCCCCGCCAGCTCCGCCAGCAGGAGGTGGGTCAGCTCCAGGTAGCGGGGATCGGGATGCCCCGGGACGATCACGCCCCCCGTCTCCCGGGTGAACAGCACGATCCGCACGGGGGTGACGAGGGTCTCCGCAAACCGGGTCCGCAGAAATTCCGCATCCTTCGGTCTCAGGACGGGCATAGTCTCAGTCGCCTCCTTCGCGGTGACGCACGAGCTCGGTCCTCTCTGGGCTCCCCCCCGGTCCGCCTCCGGCGAAGCACCCCCTTCCCCCGCGCGCCCCGGCTCCCTCGCGGAGCCGGTGCCGCATGTGCTCCACGAGGACGCGCGCCCGGATGCCTTCCAGCACCGTCTTCGCGGCAGCGATCCGCCGGGCCACGGTCACGCAGTCCTCCTGGTCGAGGAGCCGGTGCTGGAGGCTGCGGACCTCCCGCTCCACCCGGCCGAGCCTCGCCACGATGCGGTGGACGTCGGGGAGTCCGCCGTCGCGCGCGGGGGAGGTCACGGAGGATCCCCCCGGGGGCCGCCGCCCGAAGGCTCCTCTCCCGGCCCCTCGCCGGCACGCACCTCGACCTCGACGGGGATCCCCTGCCGGACGCTCGCCGTGGCGATGCAGTAGTCCTCGAAGATGGACCGGCACCGGGCCAGCGCGGCCCGCTGGGAGGGGTCCAGCCCCTGGACGTCGATCTTCGCGCGGACGCCGCTGATCCGCCACCGACCACGGTCGTTGCGCCGGACCTCCACATCCACCGAGGTCTCCAGGCGGACCCCCTGGACGCGGGCCCGCTCGAGGCAGTAGAGGAGGCTCGAGGAAAGGCAGTGTCCGATGGCTGTCGCGATCAATCGAGCAGGATTCGGCCCCGCGCCCTCGCCCACGGGCGGGGGCTCGTCGACCGTCAGGGTCCACTCCGGCCTCTCCATCCGCACGGCGAACCGGTACCGGTCCAGCTGTGTCAGGCGGATCTCCGCGCGCGTCACGTCGCTCATCTCTTCCCCGCTCCTCCGGGTCGCCGCCGGGCGGCCGGGGGACGTCCCTCCCGAGGGATCCCTCTCACGCCGCCCGGTCGGCGCCCGACCCGATCACGCCCTCCTCTGGGCTGCCGGGCACGTGCCAATGCCCACTACCGCGTACAGGGGGCACCACCCTGCAATCCCCGTGATGATCCCGATGGCGGCCACCACGTAGAGGACGATCACCCACCCCAGCGGGAGCTGAGCCTGCTGGGTCAGCGCGGCGCCCAGGGCCACAAGGCCGATGAGCGCCCTCAGAATCCTGTCAGTCACGCCCACGCACCCTCGCATACGGTTCCCCTCCTTTCAGGACACCGATACTGCGACCTTCCTCGGCACAGCCGCCTTGCTCTTGGGGAGGACGATCTCCAGGACGCCCAGGCGGAGCCTGGCCGTCACCCCCTCCGCATCCACCTCCACGGGGAGCTCGATCGTCCGGGCGAATCGCCCCGCAGGGCGCTCGCAGCACAGGTAGCGCTCCTGCTCCACGCCCTCCGCGGGCCGGTGGGCCTTCACCGTGAGGACACGCCCCTCCTGAACGGTCACCTCCACGCCCTCAGGCGCGACGCCGGGGAGGTCCACCTTCGCGGTGAGCGTGTCCCCCGTGTCGTAGAGGTCGACCGCGGGCGTGTACTCGCCCTCGTCCCACCGGGCCCGCCGCCCGTCCCCGGGACGGGCCTCCTCGAGCCCCTGCCACCACGGGCCCCGCCTCCCGCTCCTCATCGCCATCATCGCTCACACACCTCCTCTGGACAGCCCTCGCGCCCTTTATACTATACCCCCTACTGTATGTCAAGCCCGGAGGTCCGGCGTGTCCGACGGGCTACCGCCTCCCCGACAGGAGCGCCAGGGTCTCCTGCGCTCCCATGTACACAGCCACGGCCATGAGGACGGCGGAGAAGACGTAGACGAGGGTCTTCCTCTCGCGCCCCAGCCACTCGGCGGCGCGGGCCCCGACCCATCCGCCCAGAACGCCGCCGGCGAGGTACTCCGCCGCCACCCGCCAGTCGACGAGGCCCGCGCGTGCGTAGTTGAGCGCAGTAGTGAGCCCCACGGTCCCCACCGACACGAGGGAGGACCCCACAGCGTCCAGCATGGGCAAGTCGGCGGCCAGGATGAGCCCGGGCACGATGAGGAAGCCGCCTCCGATGCCGAAGAAACCCGAGAGGGCCCCCGCGGCTCCCCCGTACAGCAGGAGCCGGAGGGCTCTCCCCCTCCCCCCTGCCCCGCCACGGCGGCTCTGCGGCGCCCGCGGGCGCACCATCGCGACGGCGACGACGGCCATGAGCAGGGCGAAGAGGAGCAACAACGCGTGGCCGCTCACCATCTTCCCGAGGGTGGACCCGCCCCATGCGCCGCCCGCCCCGGCCACGGCGAAGAGGATGGCGCTCTTCCACCGCACGTGCCCCGCCCGCGCGTGCGGGATCAGGTTGAGGTAGGCGTTGAGGGACACGGCGAGCGCGGTGGTGCCGATGACCACGTGCGGGCCTCGATACCCCACCAGGTAGAGGAGGAGAGGGACGGCGAGAATGGAGCCTCCCCCGCCGATGAGCCCCAGGGAGAAACCCACCACGCCGCCAGCGACCACGGCGAGGCCTTGTTGGACGGGTGTCAGCGGCGTGCCTCTTCCCCCCCCCGCACCGGCGGGGATCCCGGCGGTGTGCTCTCCAGTCCCGTCAGGCGAGCAGCGGATGCGGGATCAATGCTCCGCCTGATTCCTCGTGCGCCCCTCGCGTAGTACTCCTGGACCAGGAGGTGAGAGCCATGAAGATCGTCCCGGCACCCAGGTACGCTGTTCTCCGCGCGATCATGGCCGTCGGGTTCGTGGTGGCGCTAGTGCTCCTCCTCGGGTTCTCGCCGCTCCCCCCTGCGGGAGGGACGCCGCACCGGACGATCCCCGTCAGGATCCCGGGAGACTACTTCTCGCCCTTCATCGTCCCCGCCCGCGTGGGCGACACGGTCACGTGGACGAACCTGGACACGAAGCCGCACACGATCGTCGCCGCCCAGGCGCCCCGCGGCGTTGAACCGGACCCCTTCCCCCTCGCTCTCGCGCCCCGGGCGACGAGGAGCGTCACCTTCACGACGGCTGGAGTCTATGACCTCTACGACCCCCATGCGGCCCTGTACAATGCCAAGCTCGGACGGGTCGTCGCCCGCACAGGGGAGGCCCCCTACCCCATCCCGATGGAGCAGGTCGTCGTCGTCATGGGGCCGGGATTCCAGCCCCAGCCCCGTGAGGCGGTCACCGTCACCTCACCGGGTGACTACTTCACGCCCTACATCACGGTCGTCCGGCAGGGCGGCACTGTGACTTTCCTGAACACGGACACGGACCTCCACACGGTGGAGGCGGCGCCCAACTCGCCGGACCGGTTCCCGGCCGCGCTCACCCTGACGTCGGGGCGGCGCGTGTCGGTGCGGATGACGCGGCCCGGGGTGTACGACTACTACTGCACCGTCCACGCCACATACTCGTCCCGATACGGGCGTGTCGCCGCGCACAGGGGCACCGACGTCTACCCCGTGGACATGGAGGGGATCATCGTCGTGGTCCCTACCAGGTGACGGGAAGCGGGACCAGGGGCCCCACGCCGGCGGGCACTTCCTTCGCTCCCCGGCGTGGGGCCCCACCGTCCTATCCCCGTTTCGGCGCCAGGAGGTTTTCGAGGAATTCCTCGTGGCGGACTTCGTCGGCCAGCAGATCCGTGACGAGGGCGTAGGTGACCGGGTCCTTCCCCAGGGTCATCTGGGCCAGGTGGTTGTAGGCCTCGATGGCCTGCCGCTCGGCCTTGAGCTGATCGGCCACCATCCCGTCGGCGTCGCTCCTGTTCTCCCGGGGGGCCGTCCACGGCGCGTGCGCTCCCGCCTCCCACTCCCGCGGGTGGACCACCGGGTCTCCCCCGAGCTGGAGGATCCGCTGGGCCAGCTTCTCCGCGTGCCCGAGCTCGTCCTTGGCCTCCTCGGAGAAGTGCTCGGCCAACTCCTCGCCGTGGAAGCCTTCTGCCACGAGCGCGGTAATCCAGTAAGAGTAGAACGCCAGCAGCTCGTCCAGGTACGCCTTCCGGAGCTCCGCCACCAGCGCGGGAACGTCCATACCGACAATGGCCCTGCCCGTGTCCCCCATATCAGTCCCCCTCTCTCGCGTCGGCTGCCGGGACCAGCGTCATCCTCGGCCCCGACTGGCACTTTCCCTCAGGGCCGAGGCGTTTCCTGTGCCCCATTGAAATGGCGTGCCGGAGCGGGCCAAGGAAGGTCTCGACACTCTCTTCTGGCGCGGTGATCCCCTCTCACGGGGAAGTCGGACGGCCCTCCGGAACTCCCCCGCGTCGCTGTGACCTCTGGGCATCCCGCATCAGGCCCCGCAACCTCTGCCGACCCGCAGAGGGACGTAGCTCTGTCGAGGCGCAAAGGGATGCCCGCCCCCGCGGGGACCCGGAGAGCCCCGGTGAGGCCAGGTTCGGGCCGGGAACGTCAAAGAGACGCGCCCAGCACCCGCGGCCCCCGGGGGGCCTCAGCCGGGCCCTGAGGCTCCCGGGTCACCCCCAGGCCCTGGTACCCGTGGAGGCCCTGTGGCACACGATACTGCAGGATCCCCACACCGTCGCGGCCCACCCGCACCACTCCCGCACTGGTGCGGGCTCCATCTTTCACGAGCCAGGCCTGGTACACCGAAGGCGGGGGGACGGGCGGCAGTCCCGCCACCAGCAGCACCAGCGTGGACCCACCGTCCTCGTGGCGGACCACAGCGATCCCGCGGGCCTGTTGGGCGGCCGCCGTAGGGCGGAGCTCGACGATCGTCGTCCCGGGGAGCACACGGCTCATGACGTTCTGCTCCAACAGGAGGATCGCGCGCGTGGCCTCGACCTCCTGCTGGAGGCGGCGGATCTGCACGCCCTCCCACGCCACCCCACCCCCGAGCGCGAGAAGGACCAGGGTGGCCAGCACCAGGACGCCCCTCTTCCCACGGGAGGCAAAGGCCCCTGGCTCCCCTTCCCTCCGCATCATGAGGTGAAGGCGCGGCCACAGGTCGGCCGGAAGATCCCTCTCCGGCACCGCCTCGGCCAGGTAGCTCGCCGCCCGGAGGAGCTCTGCGGCTGCGTCCCGGCACTCCCGGCACTGGGGGAGGTGGCGCTCGATTTCCCTCCGCTCCTCCGCGTCGACCGCTCCCGCGGCATAAGCCCCCAATAGCTCGCGGACCTCGGCGTGCGTCATAGCCCCCCGCCCTCGAGCGTTCCTCGAAGTGCTTCCAGGCCCTGGCGGATCCACGTTTTCACCGTCCCCAGCGGGTGTCCGGTGTGCCGTGCGATCTCCTGGTGGGTGTACCCATAAAAGTATGCCAGGACAAGGACCTCGCGGTAACTGGCCGGGAGACGGCCCAGGGCCTCTCGGACACGCTCGCTTGCCCACCGCGTTTCCGACTGCTGGTCGGGCCCGGGGCGTGGATCGGGGAGGAGAGCAAGGAGGTCTTCGACAGTGCCGGGCACCTGGTGCCCCTGCCCTCGCCGGCGTCGTCGGAGGATGTCCACAGTCTTGTTGTGGGCGATATGGGTGATCCAGACGGCGAAGGACCCTTGGGCGCTCTCGTAGGCGGCTATGTGCCTCCAGGCCGATAGAAAGGTGTCCTGGACGACGTCCTCCGCCGCAAACCGGTCGCCCAGAATCCCGAGGGCCAGGGAAAAGACCCGGGGCGCGTAGCGAGAGTAGAGCTCGTGAAAAGCCGAAGAGTCCCCCCAACGCGCCCGCGAGGCCAGGACCGTGTCCTCCTCCCTCTCCCGCACCCTCCCGGAAATTCGCGGCCGCTGACTCACGGCTCGGTGGTTCTCCGCCTCCAGGATCTCCCCTGCCCCGCAAGACCCCGGCCGTCCGGACGCCCGGGAGCTCCCGTGGTCACCCTCTCGCCCCCCACATCCACCGCCCCCGTCCGAACGTATAGAGAAAAGGAAGGTGTCCCACACCACAGCACCTATCTCTTACCCGCGGAGGTGAGACCGATGCCTTCACGAGGTGCACTGTGGCTGGCGGTGGCGACCCTGGTCGGGGTCACGACGAGTGCCGCCGCCGCCCCGCTGACGATCAACTGGCGATCCTTCGGGTTTCCGCGGATGATCGCTCAGCTCGTCATCGAACCGGATCAAGCCGCCGAGGTCAGCGTGGGGGATACACGCGTGACGATCCCGGCTGGCGCGTTTGGCTCCCACCCCGTGCGCTTCACGCTCCTCATGGGGAACAACACGTCCTTTCAGCCCTACGTCCCGAAGGGCCAACGCGTCATCGCCAACTTCGCGTTCGAAGTCGTCGACCTCATCACGGGAACCCAGATCCTGAAGTTTCAGAAGCCCGTCGTGTACGCCCTCACCCGCGCGGACGTGTCGCCCTCCAGCCAATACTGGAATACGACACCCACATCGCCTCCGCACGTCGTGAAGAACCCGATCCCAGCCACCATCACGGACCACACGCTCAGCCACGGGAACATCGGAGCTCCTGTCGGGTGGGTGGTGACGAGCCCCGAGTAGCCAGCTCCCCGGGCTGCGCGAGGGCGGGCACCATCGCGCAGCCCGGGGGCTCGGTCGTCCCGCCCGGTGCCCTTCACCTCGGTGCCCTTCACCTCACGGAGAACTCGATGGCCTTCTCCGCCCCCACCGGCGCGACGAGAGGGGTAGCGACATCAGGGGACACTACGAGCGTGTCCCACATCCCCGCCAGGGCGTGGCCGGGGACGCCGCAGAGAAACTCGTAGGTTCCGGCCCGGGAGGCCTCGAAGGAGAGAGTCTCCTCGCGGCCGGGAGCGAGGCCGAGGTCGGGGTGCTCCGTGCTCGCCCCCGGGAAGGCCGGCGCGGTGGCGGGGATGGGCGGCTGGGCTCCGGTCCGAGGAAGGACGAGGAGGCTGTGGGGGATCGTCCCCGCGTTGACGAAGCGCACGACGAGCCGGGCGCCCACGGGCACCGTGAGCGACAGGGCCCCGTGGCTGTACCCTCCGAAGTTGAACTCGGGGGGATCCCCCGGCTTACCGGCTGCGAGGAGGAGATGGACCGTTCGCGCGCCGACAGCGTGGCCCGAGGGAGAGGCTACGAGGAGTATGGCCGCGCTGACGCACGCCCCCAGGAAACCCGGAAGCCACCGCCGCCATCCTGTGTTGCCCATCGAAGTCAACGGCCTGTCCCATAGTGGGTGGCCAGGTAGTCGACGATGTCAGCGACCTTGTCCTGCGGGATGGTCGCCCCGAAGACGTGGATCATCTTGTCCACCTCCGCCGCCCACACTGCCCGGGACAGGGGAGGTTGCATCAGGATATAGCGAAGCGAGTGGCAGGTGCTGCACAGCGCCTCCACTTCCTCGACGTGCGGCCCCGGGGCCAGGTGAAACGTCAGCGACGGCAAGGTGATGGACACGGTCGTCCCCGCCGCCGCAGCCGGCCGGCCAGGGGCGCTCTGCCACCCCGCCAGGACGGCCGCCGCCACGGTCACCCCCACGAGCCCCAGGACGCTCCGCCACCGCATGTCCCCTCACCCCTCGGTCAGACGACCTCCACGTCGACGTGCTCGATGCGGTTCCACATGTACCCCGCCGGATTCCACCGGGGCGTCAGGGACTGGCCCTCGCCGATGGTGTTGATGGCCTGCACCATCAGCCGGTACCGGCCCGGTCCCCCCGGGACCCACTCGACTGTCCACTGGCGAAAAGCGTACCGGCCGTAGTCCCTCCCCAGCGTGGCCTCGCGCCACGTGGCTCCTCCGTCGGTCGACACGAGCACTTGCTGGATTCCAAATCCCCCGTCGAAGGCGATGCCCTGGAGCGTGACGGGCTTGCCCCGGGGGAGACGGCTTCCCGGAGACGGGCGGATGATGAACGACCGGACGTCCAGCCTGTTGATGGGGACGGTCCTCGCCGGCACGGTGCCGGGCGGCACCGAGGCGAAGGGCGTGTCGGGGATGCGGTACGCCTTCGCCATCCAGAAGCCCTCGAACCGCTCGGTGACCACCGTGATCTCCGAGAGGGCCTTGACCCAGTACGTCCCGTACCAGCCCGGGACCACGAGGCGCGCGGGGAACCCGTTGAGCACCGGGAGAGGTCGCCCGTTCATGGAGTGGGCCACGAGCACCTCGGGGGAGAGCGCATGATCGATCTCTAGCGCCTTGATGAACTGGGGGGTCTGCGGGAGCACCGGGCGGTCCAACCCCTGGACCGTCACCTGAACCGCCCCTGTCCTGACGCCGGCGGCCTGGAGGAGGTCCCGCAAGCGGACGCCTGTCCACTCGGCGTTGCCCATGGCCCCGTTCCCCCACTCTCCCCCCGGCACCGGGGGGTCGAAGAACCGGCGGCTGTTCCCGCTGCACTGGTTGACCGCCTGGAAGGACACCTGGGGGAATCCCGTCCTGAGGTCGTCGAGCGAGAGCGCCAGGGGACGGTCCACGTGTCCCTGGATCCGGAGGCGCCACGTGGCGAGGTCGAAGGACGTCGGGATGATCCCCACGTGGCCCCACCGCACGAAGAACGCCTCCGCCGGGGTGAGCTGGGAGGCGAAGTACTGGATGGGGGTCTCCAGCTGCGGCGGGCGGTCCGTCAGGAGGATGAGCGCCGTCTTCTGCGGATACCGGACGAGGGGGCCCGGAGAGTTCCACCCGCTCGTGTCCCATGACCCAGCGGCCCACGCCTCCCGCGCGCTCCAGAGCCAAAACGGCCCGACCGCCGCCGCCCCGGCCCCCGCGGCCAGAGCCCGGAGGAACGCCCGCCGAGGAATCCGCGTTATGCTCCTCATCGCCTCTCCCGCCCTCCTAGTGCATTTGCACTAGTATACGGTCGGGGAGTAGAGTACTCCACACGCGGGATTCCTCCTGCCGGGAGAAGAGGCCGCTTCGTTCTCCTCGGATACCGAACGCCTGTGCGGCAACAAGGTCCGCCTCTCCTTCGGGCCCGGCACGGTACAATAACCAGGGGCCAGGCCGTGCCAGGCATGTCCGGTTGACAAAGGAGGGCGGCTGCCAATATACTCTACCCAGTATTCTATAGATCGCCGGTGACGCGCCGGCGCGTATGGGGAGGCGTGGATGGTTACCGAGCTGGACGAGGAAATCCGAGAAGAGTACGAGTCACTGGTGGGGAGGCTCCGGCGCGTCGAGGGGCAGATCCGGGGAATCCAGCGGCTCCTCGAGGAAGGGGCACCGTGCGAGGCGGTCGCCCAGCAGATCGCGGCGGCCAAGTCGGCCCTCGAGACGGTGGGGATCCGGCTTTTGACCGTCAACATGCGGGCCTGCCTGGCTCGGGAGCTCGCCGGGGATCCGAAGGCCCGCCGAGCTCTGGAACGCATCACCGAGGCGTTCTCGCGCCTCGCATAGCCTGAGCCCACGGGCGGAGGTGAGGACAGTGGTGACCCACACGTCCTACGGATTCGGGGTCAAGACGACGCTGCCCTACGAGGCGGCGATCCAGAAGGTCACCGAGCTCCTCAAGGAAGAGGGGTTCGGCATCCTCACGCAGATCGACGTCCGGAAGACGATGAAGGAGAAGCTGGGGGTCGAGTTCCGCGACTACGTGATCCTCGGAGCCTGCAACCCGCAGCTGGCCCACAGGGCCTTCGAGGCCGAACTGGAGATCGGGTTATTGCTTCCCTGCAACGTCATCGTGTACGCGGACCAGGGGGGCGCCGTCGTCTCCATCATGGACCCCGAAGCCGCGCTCGGAATCGTGGGGAACGACCTGCTGAGGCCTATCGCAGCGGACGCCCGCGCCCGTCTCCAGAGAGTGATCGACAAGCTCTCGACGACGTCCGCGTAGCCACCCCCGGGGGCCCCACGGGGGCCCCCGGGTCACCACACGTCCGGCATCCCAGGAGCGCCGGGCGCCCGCGAGGAGGGGACTATGTCGGCTCCGGCGACCGCCGCGGCCCATGATGCTCCCGCGGAGAGCGTCCTCCGCCGGTACATCTTCAGCCTCGACCACAAGGTGATCGCCCGCCAGTACTTCTTCACCGCTATGTTCACGGCGCTCATCGCGGGAAGCCTCGCCATGCTCATGCGCGTCCAGCTGGGGTGGCCGGAGAGCGGCGTGCTGGACCCCGCCTCCTACCTCGCGGCCGTCACCATGCACGGCACGATCATGATCTTCTTCTTCCTCACCGCGGTCCTGACAGGCGCTTTTGGGAATTTCCTCGTCCCTCTCATGGTGGGGGCTCAGGACATGGCCTTTCCGCTGCTGAACATGCTCTCCTACTGGACCTACCTGGGGGCTGTCCTCGTCCTCCTGGCGTCCTTCTTCGTCCCGGGCGGCCCCGCCGGGAACGGGTGGGTCGCCTACGCCCCGCTCTCCGCCGTCCCCCAGGCCGCCCCCGGCTCGGGCCCGGGACAGACCCTGTGGATCATCAGCCTCCTGATCCTCCTCACCTCCTCCCTCTTCGGCTCCCTCAACGTCCTCACGACCGTCTTGAACATGCGGACGCGAGGGATGCCGCTGGGTCGTCTCCCCCTCACCATCTGGGGATTGTTCTACACATCGGTGCTGGCGCTCCTCACTTTCCCGGTCCTCATGTCGGCCCTCCTCATGCTGCTGCTCGACCGGGTGGCGGGGACGAGTTTCTTTGAGCCCTCCCACCTCCTCGTCGCCGGCCAGGTCCTCCCCCATCAGGGGGGAGACCCACTGTTGTGGCAGCACCTCTTCTGGTTCTTCGGGCATCCCGAGGTGTACATCATCATCCTCACGCCCATGGGCATCGCCTCGGACGTCCTCGCCGCCTTCGCGCGCAAGCCGATCTTCGGCTACCGGGCGATGGTCCTCTCGCTCACGGCCATCGCATTCCTGAGCTTCCTCGTCTGGGGACACCACATGTTCGTGAGCGGCATGAGCCCTCTCTTGGGCGCTGGCTTCATGGCCTCCAGCTTCGTCATCGCCGTCCCCTCCGCCATCAAGACCTTCAATTGGGTGGCCACGCTGTGGCAGGGGCAAATTCGCTTTACCCCCGCGATGCTCTTCGCCATTGGGTTCGTCTCGTTGTTTGTCACGGGAGGCTTGAGCGGCATCTTCCTCGCGGCAGCGCCCGTCGATATCTACCTCCACGACACCTACTTTGTCGTTGCTCACTTTCACTTCGTGATGGCCAGCGCCGCCCTCTTCGCCATCTTTGCGGGTACCTACTACTGGTTCCCGAAGATGTTTGGCCGCCTGATGAACGACACGCTGGGCTGGATCCACTTCGCGCTCACGTTCGTCGGGATCTACGCGACGTTTTTCCCCATGCACTTCCTCGGCTTCCTGGGCAATAGCCGTCGACTCTACACCACAAGTGCCTACCCCTTCCTCTCCCCCGCAGGCCCCCTCGACGTCTTCATCTCGCTCAGCGCCTTTGGACTGGGCGCTGCGCAACTCCTCTTCATCCTCAATGTCTTCTGGAGCCTCGTGCGGGGGCCCCGGGCGAGCCGCAACCCGTGGCGGGCCACCACCCTGGAGTGGACGACCGACTCGCCCCCGCCCCACGGGAACTGGACGGAGCCGCCCACCGTCTACCGGTGGGCCTACGCCTACAGTGTGCCCGGCGCGCCGGACGACTACATCCCTCAGACAGAACCCGCAGAACGCCCCGCCCCCGGACCCCGCAGGCGCCCGCCGCGTTAGCCGGACCCCCACCCTCATCCCCCACCGCGCCCCGATCGCTCCGGGAGGGTCCGGGGGCATCTGGCGGCCCGGGACCCAGACGCTCGGGTCCACCTGCCTCAGGACGGTGCCGCGCTCACGTGCGTTGGGTTTCGGGGATCAGGAGGTCGCCCGTGAGGGGAATCCACCCGTCGCTTGCCGCGATGAGCTCCTGGGCCGTGTGCTCCGTGACCCCCGCCACGTGCACCTGCAGCCCTTCCTCCCGGAGCCACCGGACCAGCTCGGCGAAGTCGCCGTCGCCCGTTCCCAGGACCACCACGTCGAGGTCCGCGATGGACCGCATGACGTCGGTGGCCATGCCCAGGTCCCAGTTGGCCTTGACGCGCCCGTCGGGGTAACGGCGGAGGGCCAGCAGGTGGACCCTGTAGCCCGCCTCCCGGAGAACGGTCTCCAACCCCTGATGCCGAGCCGGATCCTGGCTCTCCGAGACGTAGGCGCGGGCCAGGATCACCTCCCCCAGCTGCGCGGCGCGCTCGAGAAGGCCCCGGTAGCTGATGCGCGCCGCGTGCGCCTCCCGGGCCGACACGTAGAGGTTGGCCACGTCGAGGAAGACGCCGACACGACGCCGCCCGGACCGGAGGCGCGCGAGCTCCCGCCGGGCACGCGCCAGCTGCCCGCGGTCGAGCGTCATCGCGACGGCGGCGACGCGCGCCACGAGCTCGTGGAGGGCCGTCTCGAACCGGTCCATCCGCGACTCGAGGGAGCGGACGGCCCCGGCCAGATCGTCCAGCGTCCTGCGGAGTCCCGCGTGCTGCTCCCCCATCCACGACCGCATCCGGGCCAGCTCTCCGGTCACGCTCTCCACCTGCTGGCTCACGCGGGTCGTGTGCTTCCCCAGCGTCTGGTCTGTGCGCTGGGCCGCCTGCTCGAGGGAGCGGCCGACGTCGCGGAGCTGGCGGCCCACCTGCTCGAGGACCTGGGTGGCCCGGTCCACGGGCTCGGTCACCGTGTCGAGCAACGTGTCGAGAAGAGGGGCCTCGCCCAGTCCCGGAGCCCTCGCGGCCTCCTGCCTGACGGAACCGAGCTCCCTCGCCCACCACTTCTCCGCAACCTGGCTGACCGACTCCCGGGGGTCGGCCACGGCGGCGATGAGACGGCGCATCCCCATGGATTCGTCGGAGGTCGTCATCAGCCACCTGCGGACGGCCTTGGGGGACATCCCCCCAAGGGCGTTCCGTTCGGCTTCCACGGCCTCGAGCAGGCGCGTGAGCACGCGGGTGCGCTCCTCGGGATCCTTGGCCAGGATGTCGCTCACCGCGTCCAGGAGCTCCGTCCGCGGCACGGTCCCGATCCGGTGGCCCGGATAGCTGAGCCCCACCCGGGCCGCGAGCTGGGCGAGAGCCTTCCCCGGATACATGATGTCGAGAACGGTTATGAGCGTCAGCCGGTCTCCCTGGACCCACTGGCTGAGGCGAGATAGCGCCGCCTGGAGCTCCTGACCCATCCCCGACGTCCTCCTCCCGCGCTTGCTCGGTCCTTGAGGGCTTCGCCTCCTACACCCTCTCCCCTGCCGTCCCCTGCGAAAACCGACACAGCGGAGACGCTCTCCTACGCTCCGGATGCCCCACCGCCACCCTGCACCCTGCTCGTGGCGGTGGTCGCGGGAAGTCCGAGAGCGGCGGCCGCGGCTCTCCCGCCGCCCCTCGTGGTGTCCCTCCGCCTCTCGACGTCCCGGGAGTCCGCTACGTTCCGCGGCCCCGCAGACGGAGCACCACCCCCGTGACCCGAGGCTACGGTGACCGCCTCCCGGCAGGACACGGTCATCCCCAGGATTCCTCCCTCCAGGCACCAGGGGTGACCGCGGCGGCAGGCACTTTGAGCGTGCGAGATCTCGTGGTAGGATCAGTACCGCGAGACCGCTGGAACATTCACAGGCGCTGGAGGAAACTATGCCGGAGCCCCGGACCATTACCTTCGTCCGCGAGCGAGAGACGAAGAACACCGTGAGGTTTCAGGAGGAACCTTCGCCAGGCCAACCCCAGGTGATCGGCACCCTCTACGTCGCCAAGTGGTACGCTGGCGACGCGCAAAGGATCACCGTGACGATTCGCGTGGAATCATGACCCGCCGGGCCCGTCCCTCACCTGCGCGCTCCCAAACGCGCAGCTGGAAGATCGCCGGAGGAGGACTCGCCGCCCTCGTGGCAGCGGCCTCGGCTGTCTTCTTCATCCGTCTGCTCGCCAGCCCTCAACCCGGGCAGGCCTTCCCGTTCCCCTGCCTTGGACACGAAACCCTGAATCTCCACCTCCACCCGTGGCTTCGCATCGTCATCAACGGCCGCCCCGTCCGCATCCCGGCCGGCATCGGCATCCCGGGAGCTCTCTCCGATGCCCAGGGGATCGTGTCCCAGGGGTCGTGCTTCGAGCCACTCCATACCCACGACGACTCCGGGGTCATCCACATCGAGGGGCCCGACCCCTCGCGGACCTACACCCTTGCGGACTTCTTCGCCGTGTGGCGGGCGACGTACCCCACGGTAGACTTCGCCGGTCGTCGGAGGCCGGTAGAGTACACTCTCACATCCATCCTGGGCTACCGGGCGGACGCCACCCACCGAGTCCTCCTCCTCGTGGACGGGAAGCCCTCCTCCGCGGGCCCGTCCCTCGTCCTCAACCGTCTGGATTACTGCCGTGCCGGCATGGCAACTCCGCCGTGCTGGCCAACCGCCGCAGGGGATCCCTTCCCTCCAGACATTGCCGCGCGCTACGGGACAGGCCACACGATCGTCATCGACTACCACTGAGGTTGCCCGGTTTCGTGGACACCCTAACACGCTGGAGGCAAGATCTCAGAAAGGAGTCCACGATGCCGAGAAGGGAACCCCCGCAAGCGACCGCGGTGCGCCCATGTCTTTTCACCCACGACCCCTACCGCACTGGGGCTCGGGGCTCTCAGGGAAACGACCGGAGGCACGCCTAACCCGGTCGACGTACCGCAAGCCGTCTCGTCCGCCCTCAGCGACACTCCGGACGCTCGGGCCCAGTTCTGGGCTTCCTTGGCCGCCGGTTGCCGCGGTCAAGTGTCTCAGAATCGTGTCCGAAGCACCGTCTCACACGTGTACCCCGCGACGGAGACCCCACGCCCGAGGGTGGACCGGTCGCCGATCAACACCCAGTCGGGTAACTGTGTACGGCAGTACCGGGGCGACTGGAACGGCAGCTCCGCGTAGGGCAGCGGGAAGATCTCGCCCGTGCGCGGGTCTTGGACCGTGACCTCCCCACGCAGTGCCGCCATCCAGTCCTGGGCCTCGCGCACACGGGCCTCCTGCATGCGCTGGAACATCTGGTACTGCATCTGCTGCACGGACTGCCCGAAGCGCCTGATCATCTGCGACCGCAGGCTGAAGCCCGCAATGATCTGCTGGCCCATGGCCATGAGCGAATTGAACTCCTGCTCATAGACCCGCATGCGTTCGGCGACGAGCGCGCGTAGCCACTGCGGGTTCATGCGGACCGATCCCTGCACAGCGGTGCACACTGGCCTGAAGGTCGGCGCATCCCCCAGTTGCACGCGGCAGCCGTCCAGGAAGGCAAGGCTCGTGATCCCCGGGGTCGCGTACCGCGAAGACAGGAGCAGGTTCGGCAGATAGGCCATCGTGACGTGACCCCAGTCCAGCACCTTCTGCCCGTTCAACACCTCTACCACCTCGTAGTCGGCATCAGACGGCGATCGCGGCGTGACGCGCCGCGCGACGACGCCAAGACCCCCTCTCGCGAGCACCTGAAGGAGCAACTGCACCGTAGCGACCGGAGGCCAGGGGTGGCTGGAGTCCACGATCTGCTGGCGGATCCCCGGGGCCAGACACGTGAGCACGTCGGGCGAGAAGAGCGGGTTGCGGATGAACTGCCGCGTGCACTGGCTGGCGATGATGCCGTAGCGCAGGTCGGACACCGCGAACGCCGGGATGAAGTAGATGGCCGGCCCGGAGTGTCCCGGCGGTGCCACGTAGGCACCCTCAACCTCAGGGATGGGGCGCAGAATCCACCCGCGAGGAATCGCCAGGGTTCCCTGCGGGATCGAGATCTCTACAAGCGGCACCACGCGCGCCGCATAGACGCCGTTGGCCACCCGGGTGAGGCCGGGAGGCTGACCGGCTCCACGTGCTGACGCGGCGTCCACCGGCTGGACCCCCACGATCCGCGGAACCAATAACCCCAGCACGACCGCCCCAGCGACCATTCCCCGCACATTTGCACGCCACCACGAAACGACCCCCATCGAAACCTCACCCCCATCCCGCCTTGCACATCGGGAGGCGTGACGCAGAGGCCACTACGCACGTCCCGGGCCATCCACACCGGCGCGGCCGCTTTATATACGCTACCGGGGCAGGCGTTTCCCGAGCGTTCCCCGGTGGTGTATCGAAAGGTCATCGTTGCGCCGATTGCGAACCCGACGGAGCGTCCCCAGGACCTTCTCTCTCGGGTCACAAACACACTCTCCATGACGAAGTTGATGTGGGAACCCCCGCGGGGAAAGAGAGGTGGCAGGTCGTCGTTCCAGCGTTCCAGGCCGCGGAGACGTTGTTTGGATCTCCCTCACACCACAGGCCGACCACGAACAGGCGAGGCGACGGGCTGTCGTGCTCCCCCCGGAGCATACAATGCGAAGGTCGGCCTTACATTGATGTGCCCAATCACCAGTCAGGGTAAGGGCTATCCCTTCGAGGTCACGATCTCGGCGGGACTGCCGGTGGTCAGTGTCGTGCTCTCTGACCAAGTTAAGAGTCTCGACTGGCGGCCAGGTAGGCAAAGCGAATTGGCACACTCCTCTGCTCTGTGGTTCCAAATATCCTCCAGGAGCTGAGCACACCACTCGCATGAACCATGAGAGAGTCGAGCATCGAGATCGATATCGCCCACACAAGACGGAGCCTCACGACGAGGCCCTTGTCGTCTCCGGAGCCCGCGCTCCTCAGCGTGGCCGTCCTACGTCTCCATCACCCGCACCCTGCACGAGACTACACACCCCTGTCGCGGCCCTTGCGCCGTCCGAAGCCTCTCGCGGGGGAGCGCGCCGTCAACGTCTCAATGCCCCCCGCGTCGTTCTAGTGGTATGGTGCAATACCAGGGCGCGCATCTCCGTGGGCTGTCGCCTGGGGTGATCGAAGCGGGACGGCATCGCCTCCTCTCGCACCAAGCTGGAATTCGCCCCAGCCTTGAGTACCGCCGTGGTGCGCGCGGGCCTCCCCTTCGAGTCCTTGACCCTCGACCTCCGGTCCAATGCCCGCGTGCTCGCGCAGTCGCTGAACGACCATCACATTATCTGGGTGAGTACGCTCCGTAGCAATGCCCGGATCACCTACCGCGGCCGTCCCCAGCCGGTCGCCGAATGGGCGAAGCACCTTCCCCGCCACCGCATCGCGGGCCGCCCCTGGGCCTGGGTCGGCACCGTGCCCTTCCCGCGAAACGGCACCGTCCGACTCGTCGTGGCCACAAACGGCCAGGGAGGACTGGCCGACATCGTCAGCAACGATCTCCACCGACGCGGGAAGGTCCTGCTGCATCAGGAGCGAAGCCGCGCACATCAAGATCAGCTTCCGCGACACCAAGCAGCTGGCTGGGCTCGGAGCGTCTCAGCGCCGGGTGCCGCAGGCTATAAAGCGGCACGCCGCTTTGGTCCCCCTGGTCTTCGTGGTCTTCCAGCAGCTACGTCTCGTCCCATCAGAAACGGTGGGAGAGGTCAAACGTCGCTTGCATCTAAGCGTCATCCGAGGAGACCAGCGGAAGTCGGGCTCCGTCATCGCCTCACTCGCAGAAGGCAAAATCATGGCTACCGCGTGATTCCTGCCAATAATCATCAGGGAAGGTGCGAGGCCCTTTCCACGTTGAGCGCTTCCAAGCCTTCAACCTCTGCGGCGTGAAGCAGCCGATTGTCTGCGGCGATGAATGTAATTTTCTCCTCGAGAGCGTTGCTCAGCGTAAGGGCGGAGGCGAGGTGGATTGCGTCGAACCCCCTAAGAGGATGACGCTGAATAAGATCGCGACTTAACCAGAGCACCTCGTCCGATAATGCGACGCGAATGTACGCCTCCCATTCCCGCTCGAATTGCCTGCACGCAAGGATGTACTGACCTCTGGAAAGATGGCCTCCCCGGTGCTGGCGAGCCAGGGCGGCGTAGACCTCCGCATAGGCTATCTTCGCCGTCGCGATGGGGCCTCTTTGAGACACAATGATGTGTACCAGCGGCGTCCCCTTCTCGGCGACGAAGCGCTTGATCAGGGCACTTGTATCCGCGTAGTTCACCGGCGGTCGCTCAGAATGATCCGCGAGAGTGGAGGACCGGAGGCTGTTACCCGACGCACTCTCTCCAGGGGCTTCTGTGAGGGCAGAGTGACAAGCCCTCGAGCAGCCAGTCTCGCCAGGCGTGTTTCCAAACTCACGGTCGGTTCCGCATATTGTATTGGCTGTATTACTGCAACCGGTTGTCCCCGATCGGTGACAACAACTTCCTCACCCTGCTTTGTCAGCCGGAGGTAATAGGTGAGCCTATTCTTGAGCTCTCTGATCCCCACCTTCGCCACGGCAGTCCTCCTGTTGCGGCTATTGTAGCTACAGCGGGCCTCATCGTCAAGGAATCGGAACCCTCTGCGCCGCTCTATCCCCCTCAAGCGCGACCGAAACCCCGTCCCTGGACGAGGCAGAAGTCGATCCTGCGACGATGGTGGCGCGGCTGGGGAATGCCGACGCGGGCTTCATGTACCGCTGCTACGTCCACCCCCGCCTGAAGGGCCAGGCTAGGGCACACGGACCATCCCTTCCAACCCCACAAGCCCCCCGGAGGAGCGCGGAAAGCTTCCGGAGAAGCCCCCGCTGAGACGCAACGCCCAGCGGCACATGCTGAGACCCCGAGCGCAAAGTAGCTCGAGGACCGCAGACGGCGCAACGCATGACCTCCCAGTCGACCATCGGAGATACCCAGACGCCAGAGGCGCGGGCGATGAGAAGACGGCTTGAGGCTCATCAGGCGGAGTCCCGCAGAAGGTCTGCGGGGATGGCAAAGACGAGGCGCGAAGCAAGAGCGACGCACCCAACGACAGTCCAGAGGCAGGAGCCGGCGGATATGGCTACTATGCACGCCGGCGCGAAGCCGCACGGAAGAGCCAAGCGAGAGCCGACCACGGCCCCTGCCGAGCCAAAGACGAAGGAGGCCGCGGCCCTCCTCACACAGCTGAAGAAGGACCCGGAGGCGGTGGCGAATACGCTTCTCCGGAAGGCACGCGCCGCAGGCAACCTCAGCATCATCGATCCCTACCTAAAGATGATGCGCGACGCGATCCTCCAGATCGACGACCCCAAGAGGGCCGAGAAGCTGGCCCATGCGTGGGACCATCTGGTGGGCGTGATCCTGGGTGAGGTCTTGAGCCATTATGACCGCTTCTTCAGAGTACCAGCAGTTCGCAGGCGACCGGAGGCTGAAAAGACTGTGTTGGCGGAGCTGGAGAAGAACCCCGAAGCAGTGGCCGCAATGCTCATGCAGATCGCCCGCAAGGGCAGCCTCCGCGACATCGAGCTACCTCTGATGGCGATACGCGCCGCGATCATCCAGACCGACCTCGAGACCGAGGACCCCGCGAAGACCGAGAGGCTCCTCAGGGCGTGGCATGACCTTGGGCAACTTCTCGTCAAGCAGACGTATCCACTGCTGGATACGCCCGAGGGACAGGCGTTCCTGGCGAAGGCGGGCATCACGAACACGAAGCAGTTCGTGGATTACTATCTCCGCTTCTGGACCTTAGAGTCGCCGCCCAGCTAACCGCACGAGCGGCTCCGCCCGCCCCGTGCTATCATAGAGACGTGACCAACACGAGAACGCCCCTCACGACCCGCCCGCTCGACACCGCGGCCTTCCTGCTCGCCATGGCCGGCGCCGCCCTCCTGGCCGCCTTCCCGTCGAGGAGGTGGCTCGCCCTCATCCCCCTTGCCGCCGGGTCCGCCGCCTTCATGGCCGGCCTCGCCGCCGGCACCGCCAGCCAACCCCGCTACACGCCCTTCTGGGACGACCCCGCCACTCTCCCCAGGCCAAAGAACCCGCCCAAGTCGCTCAAGGACATGCGCGCGGACGTGTGGGAGTCGGACGAGGAACTCGAGGAGTTCCTGAGGGACACCTACGATGCCCGCCGCCGTCCGCCCACGCCCTAGGTGCTCCCAGGCCGACGTTCCCACAGCCTCACCCCGCACCGAGCCCGTCCCATCAGCGAACACGCTGAGAAAGGCCGTGCTCCTGGCCGTGATCGGCCAGTTCTCGCGCTTGAGATCACGGTGCCGGAATCGGCGGCGCTCGCCGCGCGCCGGGCCCCCGAGACCCTCCAGGACACCCCCGACGCCCTCCGCGCCCTCGACATCCGGTGACGATGGCACGACACAGCCCTGTGCTCCCTCGCCACCCTGCGTCCGGCGCAGGCCGCAGAGGTGCAGGCTGTGCCCAGCAGTCGTCCGGCTTGTGGACAGCGCCTGCGTCGCCACGGGTATGTGATGCGTCGCGTGGAGACGCTCCTGGGGTCGTTAGACGTGCAACGGCTGCGACTGCGGTGCCTGGCGTGCGGGGAGGAGCGCTACCCGCTCGATGAAGCGCTGGGGCTCACCCTGCGGCTGGCGAGCGCCGTGGGCGTTCGCGAGCGGGCGCTATGGGCCGCGGTGGAACTCAGTTATGAGAAGACCGAGGACTCTCTGCACAAGTTCACCGGCTTGGCGGTCAGCCGCGGGCTGATACACCGCTGGGCGGAGGAGGAAGGCGCGCGCCTGCTGGCTCAGGACGAAGCGGCACGGACCGCGGCGTTTGCGCCGGGGGCCACACCCTCAGTGCCCACGGCCCGCCGGCCGGTCGTCTACGTCCAGGTCGATGAGACGGGTGTGCACGAGCGCGGGCAGCGGGCCAGCATGGAGTGCAAGGTCGGCGTGATCTTCAGCGAACACGTGGAGATCTCGAAAGGGCGGATCGCCCTGCTCGACAACAGGGATTGGGATGCCTACTGGGGACAACGTCGACAAGAGTTAGCACGGATAGCCGCCTGAAAATCCACAAACGATTGAATGCATCCTCGACGAGCTTCCAGGTTGACAACGAGCGACGCCGATGATATTCTATATTCCGAATAATGAATATCCTTCTCTACATCTGTTGAAGGAACGGTTGCTCGGATGGCCACCCCAAATGTCGCTGAAACAGCCGCAAAGCTGATGCAGGCCCTGGCCCATCCGGTCCGCTTGCAGATCCTCGAGCTTTTGCGGGACGAAGGAGCCTACGTGATGCACCTCACGGTGGCTCTCAACCGGCGACAGGCGTACCTTTCTCAGCACCTGGCCATCCTGCGGGAGGCAGGTCTAGTGGTCGATGAACGCAGAGGGATGACCGTCATTTATCGGGTCAGTGACCGCCGCATCTTTGACCTTTTGGATCACCTCAGGAAGGTGATTCCTCTGCTGGGCATGCTAGACCGCAGGCAGAGTGCGCTGGCGTCGTTCTGGCCGCGGGGCTCTCTACCCCGGACTTTTGGAGGCTGTCGGTGTCCGCGATGCCGTGGCCTGGAATAAATGTGACGGTGCTCTCCCGGGGGGCGACCGTCAGAAACGACCGAGAAAGGAGGTGATGCAAGATGTGGTGCCGGTGCTGTAGAGACGTTCCGGTGTTTGCTCCTCGCGCGCGTGAATACGGTCCTCCGCCATGGGCTTGGCGCTGGGGGTTACCCTTTTGGGAGCCCACGAAGGCCGAGCGCAGAGAGTGGCTGGAAGCCTACAAGAAGCGCCTGCAGGAACACCTCACGGACGTTGACGATGAACTAAGCAAGCTCTGAGTGTGGGGCTGGGGGCTGACCGAAGTGATCCCGTGTCGGTCCCCAGCCAGTATTTGATCACCAGCGCGTTTAGATCCTCTACGGGGCTGTGAAAGACAAGATACAGTACGCAGAAGCTGCGCAACTCAGATACGCTTCAAACCACGCGTGTGAACGCGTCTCTCTGCCCGCTGCGGTCTGCCTCGGGCACGGCGTGCCAGTGTCCGTACGAAGAGCACTCCATCTCAGACCGCAGGGCATCGCCGTCGAGCTCCAGCCTCCACGGCTTCCGGTGGCGCTCGAAGCTCTGGCCGCACGCGTCGCACCACACGAAGGGGGCATGGGCCAGCGCGGGCTCCACCGTCACCCGCCTGCGCCATTGCAACCACAGCTTCCGGTCCACTGCCACGGCCCACGCATGGGTCAGGCGGCCCATGGCACGGTGCAGCAGCTTCCACGCCGCGGACCCAATCGCAGAGCGTGTGTAGGTCCGTCCGTTATCGGCGCTCATCTATAGCGGCCGCGCCGTCGTCGCGAGCAGACCGGCCACGATCGTCCAGAACCGCTCCATCCGGCTCCCTCCCTTTGGGAGAATCATCGAATCGATGCGGCAGGGGGCTGTGTCAACGGACCGCGCTGGTCCGTGTCGTTCTCGGCCCCTCGCCTGGCCCACGAAAAGCAACCGAGGGCAGGCCCTGTGGCCAACCCCCGTCGCACGACACCAAGGACGACGCCGTCAGGCGTCCCCCAGGGAAGAGCTCAGGCGAACGTCACCTCCACGCCGTAGACCCGCGCCTACGCGCTGGGCTCGGGCAGCGTCGTTACGCAGCGGTTCTCCTCAAGCCGCGCCCTCCGCGCCCGGATCTGGTCCAGGCCGGACGTTTGGTCGATGCCGATGACCTGCAGCCGCTCGCCGAGTCGGCGCATCACCTAGATCGACCCTCGCTGCCTACACTCGTGCTTCACGAGCGTCAGCTTCGGCATCTCCCCCAACAGCCAGGCTCCACAAGCGACGCGACCAGCTCTTCGAACCTGAGAGATGGGACGGGAGACTCACATGGCCCACGCGCCGAATAACGCCCCGCACCACACCCAAGCCCTCGCATCCCTGCGCGCCGCCCTCGACGCCCTCCCCTCCACGCCGGACGGCATCGCGATCGCCCTCCGGAGCCTCGGCCTTCACGGCCAGCGGCACAGCACGACCCGCTACCCCCTCGCGGCCTACGCCTGCCGCATACTCGACGCCGCCGGGTGCCGCCACTGGCCGGTCGCGGCCGACCGCGCAACGGTCGTCGTCACCTGCCCAGACGGCACCCCCATCACCCTCCCTCTCTCCCCGGCGGCCTACGACTTCGTCACGCTCTTTGACGCGGGGGCCTATCCCGACCTGGAGGCCGAGCCGGACAGGCCAGAAGCCCCGCGCCCGCCTGCGGCGGGCGGAGAGGAACCACGAGCACCATGAGACGGATCACAACACCACGGCGCCCGCCGGAGCAGGGAGGGATGCGACAGTGAGCTGGATCCACGTAGCCCTCCAGAAGGTTCTGGCGCAGGTCACCCAGAACGAGGAGTTCGTCCAGCTCATCCCCGACAACCCCGACGCCCACCTCGTCGCCCAGAAGGCGATCTACCTGCTGCAGTCCATGCGCGGCATCACCCCGATATGGCACTTCGGCTGGTACATCACCGGGCCGTACTCCCCCCGGCTCGCCCAGGACCTGCGCGCCGCGTCCGAACACGCGGACGCGGTCATCGCCACAGCACGAGCCGCGCAACTGTCACCCGCAACAGACAGGGCCGCGAGGGCACTGAGAGACCTGCTCTGCGAGGCGCCACGCTACAGCCTGGGCTCCCCGCGCTGGCTTCAGCTACTGGCAATCGTCGACTACATCGCGAGGTGGCGCGGAGAGCCCCCTGACAGCGCCGACGTCGCCGACCGGGCCTTCCGGTGGAAGCCCGAGTTCACCCCCGACCAGATCCGCGCCGCGGCGACAGCCCTCACCTCGCTCCGCTCCCTGCCAGCCGAGCACGAAGAGAACGAGCCCTGGGCATCCGACGCCCCGCGCCCGCCCGCGGCGGGCGGAGAGGGAACAGGACCATCGTGAGCCCGAGGAGATGACAGCCCCTCCGAATCCCACGGAGCCCGCACGCAGGCGCGGGTCCAGGTCGACGGCCCGAAGCGCGCTCCCTCCTGCACCCGCGGGGAACGCAGAAGGGCCAGCGCATCCGAGCCAGCCGCAGGACGGGCAGGAGAGCCCCATGGACAAACCCGCCCCCCACCGAGACCCAGCCGCCCAGGAGGCGACCGACCTCGCCACCTCCCTCGCGCCCGCCCTCCGAACCCTCGTGGAGCGCGGCATCCTCGGCCCCACCCTCTTCGCCGTCACCCCCGCCGGCCGCGGCGCCATCCCGCTCCAGTTCGGATCCAGCGAGGAGAAGGCAATTCTCTGCGACGCCGTCGGGCGATTCCTCCGAGAGCACGGCGTCCGCTCCGCCGTCTTCGCGACCGAGGCCTGGATGGCGCCCGCATCACCCGACGACGCCACCCCCGCTCCCCCCAGCCGCCACCCTGACCGGCGCGAGGCCCTCCTCATCGTCGCCATGGCGGCCGGGACGGGGTGGGCCCACATCTGGATCCACCCCTTCCGCCGCCATCCCGACGGCCGAGTGTCCTGGGATCCCCCTCAGAACGAATGGGACTCGTCCTCCATCACGGTGCGCCTGTTCGCAAGCTACATCGACCCCGGGCACTAGGGCGCGCGCCTTCGGCGCGCGGAGCCGGAGAATGGACGCGATGTCAAACGCCGCCGCGAGAAAGCAGGCCATGAAACCCAAAACCCGCACCCTGACCCGCACCTTCGGCATCCCGCGGCCCTGGGAGCCGGGCACCACCGCCATAGCAACCGTCACGGCCAGAGACTCGGTGGACATCAGGTACGCCATCACCCGCGCCGCAACCGAGTGGGCCAGGACGCCGTCCGGCGCGGAGGCCACCGCGCACCACCTCGCCCACGGCTTGGACTTCTCGCTCCCGGAACTGTCCGCTCACCTCGCCGACCCGCGCCTCAAGAGGGCCCTGCGCCGGCACGGCATCCTGCGCCTCACGGTCCAGATCGTCGAGGGGTACGGCGAGCCGTGGGACTTCGACGACACAGTCGTCGATTTCGACGCGCTCGCGACGGCCACACAACGGACCAGCAACCGCACGAGACCCAAACCAGCGCGAACCCCGCCCCCGCGCTGAGAGGAGGCCGCGCCATGCCACGAATCACCCCTCAACAGATCCAGAAGTGGTACGCGGACGCCTGCTCCAGGCTCAACCGCCCGATCACACCCATCCACGGCGCCTGGTCCCGCGACCTCCCCGACGGCTCCCTGGGGCTGTGCCCCCTCGGGGCCGCCCTCGCCGCCGCGACCGGCGAGGTCCCCACGGGCTGGCAGGGAGACCTCCTCCAGAAGCTCGAGGAAGCCACCGGCCTGGACGTGCTGTACGCGGACGGGTTCTCGCTCGGCTGGGACGGCGAGAAGGCTCCCGCGCGGCGGGACTACTACGAGGAGGAATATGCCGACGTCCGCCGGGGGTGGGAGGACGGCCGAGCCGCGCGGCGGGCCCTGCTCCCGACACGGTGAGACACGACAGGTCTATAGCACACAGGAGGTGACTGGGACCGTGGCGCGACAGCCATCCGCACGCACGCCCCGCAGGGGAGTCATCGCCAGGGCCGTGAGCGGCCCCGTCAAGGTCGAGCTGGAGTGGATCGGGGAGGGGTACCACGGCGACTACAACCCCGCCGACCCCCAGGACGAGCCGCTCCTCCGCTTCTACACCCACATCCGCCGGGGGCGCCGGTGGGAGACCCCCGAAGGGCCGCTGACCAGCTTCTGCACCCTCACGCCGGCCACGATCCGCCCCCAGGCCGCCCACGCCCTCGCCCGCCTCATGGCCAGAGCACTCCGGCGCGCCGTCGAGTCCGGCAAATCTCTCGAGCTCCTCTGCGAGGGACTCAGCTACGCGGATCCCTCGTGGCTCAAAAAGAAGTGACCCATGCGGACAAGACACAGCGACACCCCAAGCCAGACTCCCCAGTACCCCAGGAGAGACACCTGCAGGCACTGCGGCACCCACCTGGGATGGGTCATGTCCCCCCGCGGCGAGGCCCTGGCGCTCGGCGTCTGCGACCGCTGCGCGGCCAGGACGCGCGCCTCATCCCGCATCACGCGCCGGAACGGGAAATAGACAGGCGCCCCGGCACAACACCCCACGCCCCATCCCCCCAGGAGGCCCGCCGTGACAAGCCACATGTCCACCGTGCCCGCCGAATGGCACCGCCGCCCGCATCCGCTCACGCAACCGCCGCTCCTGGCCGCCTGATCCCCAAGACAAACCCGGCCTTCCGAACAGATCCCCCCATGCGCCCAGGACACCCCCGCGCCCTGCTCCCCCCGCCCCGCCGCTCCCTCAGAGACGCCATCCTCTGGGTCGACGCCAGCCACAGGGACGGAGAGGCCGTCCTCAGCGCCTACGCCACGCTCCGGGGCATCCCCATCCTGCGCCACACCGAGCGCGTCCACGCGGCCACCAGCAACATCGCCGAGTTCCAGGCCGCGGCGGCCGGGCTCCGCGCCCTGCGCCGCACCGGCTACGCGGGACGGGTCGAGGTCCGCACCGACAGCCTCGGGCTCGTCTTCACCCTGCTCGGCCAGCGCTCCCCCAGACCAGGGCCCATCTCCAGCACGCTCGACGCCATCCGCATGGCCTGCTCAGCCTTCTCCAGCGTCCGATGGCGATGGATTCCCAGGCATCGCAACGCCCGCGCCCACAGACTCTGCGACACCTGCTCCCACACCCATGCCTGACGGCCGCAACCGGGCCCCTCCGCTCCCAAAGGGTCCCCCCCATACTCCCGGCCGGGCCGACCTATACTACGTGGCATCACGACTCGCCGAGAAAGGAGGTACTACCCGGTGAAACTCCTCATCGCCGCGCTCCTGACCACCGCCGCCCTCGTTGCGGCGCAACTTCCCAGCTTCGCCCATGGGGGAGCCAGCGATCCCCTGCAGTACACACCCCCGTACAACTCGATCTGCACTCCATCCCCAGTCCCGTGCCCAGACGGCGGCAACTCTCAGTAGCCACACCGGGCGGCGCGGCGGCTCCACAGCCCCGCGCCGCCCAGCGATCCCTCGGGATCCTCGCGGTTTGGATCGCCGCAGTCCTCCTTCTGACCGCCCCTCTGGCATCCACCGGCCAGAGCGCCAGGGTTTACTTCAGCGACACCGATCATCCCGACCGCGCCATCGTTGATCTCATCAGGTCCGCCCACGTCCGGCTCGAGGCCGCCATCTACGACCTCACCGACCGCCGCATCGCCCAGGCGCTCGCCGACGCCCCCCGGCGGCACGTCGACACCTGGGTGGTCATGGACGAGTCCGAGGCCCGCAGGCCCGGGAGCCAGGCGCCCCTCCTCCAGCGCGCCCTCGGGGACCACTTCGCCCTCCGCACAGGCCGCGGCGGGGGCCGCCACGCGATCATGCACCACAAATTCCTCGTCGCGGACGACCGCGTCGTGGCCACGGGCTCGTTCAACTGGACCCGGGAGGCCGAGTGCTGCAACTGGGAGAACCTCGTCATCCTCGACGACCCCGGGCTCGCCCGCGCGTTCGAGGAGGAGTTCCGACGGATCTGGACTACCCAGCAGGCCCGCTGAGGCCTTCCATGTCTTCCTGCCCAGCGCGCCACACGATACCATGCCCCGCAGAAGGAGGCATGCGCGTGAGAAAACACCTGTCGTCACTCACACTGGGAGTCGCCCTCGGGCTGCCCGCCGGAGCCGCCCTCCCCGCCCTCGCGGGCTATATGGGCTTCCCGGCCTGGGTCGGCATGAGCTCCATCGAGCGAGTCGGCTACGTCGCCGGGGTCGCCGACACCCTCGAGGCCGTGCACCAGCTCATCCTCATCGCAGGGCCACAGGGGGCCGCCGAGGCCGTCCGCCGCGCCGACACCTGCACCGATCCCCTCAAGCTCGGCCAGGTCGTCGGCATCGCCGAGGAGGCCGCGGCCAAGCACCAGGACCAGACCCCCGCAGCATCCCTCGTGCTCGCGCTCGCCGACTGCGGCCAGTCGTCCCCTCCCACCCCGCGCTCCACACCATCCTAGTGACACAGGAGGTTGCCCCGTGACCACCGCCACAGCGCGATCCGCCAGGAATCCCCTTCATGACCTCACGCCCATCGTCTTCCCCAGCCGCGAGGAGTTCGGGCGCATCGTGTCCGAGATCAACGCGGCGGCCAGCCAGCTCCGCGCCGTGCGCCGCCTCCAGGCCGCGGCTCCGCTCACCGAGCGCCACAGGCTGCGCAGCGAGGCCCAGGCCCTCGAGGACAGGATCGGCGCGCTGTACGAACGGAAGCGCGTCTGGCACGCGGCCCACGAGCTGGCGCGCTACCTCGCATGGAAGCGCCAGCGCAGGAGGGGAACCGACACTCTCCTGACCTTCGCGACGGAGAACGACAGCCAGAACGGCAGCCATGCATGAGAAGCGCGCCGCCCCCACCATCCTCACGCCCGGAGCGGTCGAGCGGCTCCTGGCCGACCAACAGGGGCGCTCACCGCGCCGCTTGATCCTCGCCGGGCGCGAGCTCTTCCGCGGCGACCTCCTCATCGGCTCGGACGCGGCCGTGGTGCGGGCAACGAAACGGCACGTCGTCCTGCGCTACAAAGACCCCGCCCATCCGTCCGCGCCTCCCGTCACCCACACAGTCCCGCGGTCGCTCCTCCAGATCCGGCGCACCCCGCCTGCCCACGCCCGCAGGCCGGAACCGCTGTCGCCCCCCCGTCGCCCCGAGCGCCACCTGACCAAGAGCGGGGACATGCCACATTCTCTGGCTGGCCACATGCCCGACACCTCGGCCGTTGTCCTGGAAGTCCCAGATCCGGAACCGCCCACAACGCGCCATGCAGCACCGACCAGCGAGCAGCACGCCGTTCGACACGCTCAGCCGCCTGCGCATCAGGTGGCACCTCATCGGCTGCCTTATTGCCTCGCAGTACCGCAAGCACAAGCCGCTCAACGAGGCTCTCCCCCTCTTCGGGGGCGACCATTGGAGGGGGAATGACGAGCTCGCAGATTGCGCCACCTGCTGTGGAGAAGCCAGACTTCCCAGCGATCTTCGCAGCTCTGATGGGATACCCGCCGCTTAGATTGCAGACCCGCCTGTTCGACCGGCTCGCGCGGCGATGTGCCGCAGGCGTGCGACATCCCAAGCGGGGCGTGAAGACTCCGGGGAGGCTTCCTGCAGACCAGGAGCGGTTGGTCAGGGGGGCGCTGTCGATCTCTAGGAATGGGTGGGCATATTTGATATAAGGAGTGACAAACGGCTCCGTAGTGCCGTTTGCGCATCGAGTCAGTGATGAACGGTCTCTTCTGGGCCAAGAGCGGGGACCCGCCGGACCCGCCGCACTCCCTGGCGGGACATATGCTGGACACCGCCGCCGTGGCGCTGGAGATCCTGAGACGGGAACCCAGCACAACACTTTCGCAGTACGCCCAGGGGCTGGGAATGGGTGAGCGCGAGGCGGCCCGGCTCCTGGCGGCCGTCGCAGGCGCTCACGACCTCGGAAAGGCAACACCCGCGTTTCAGGCCCAGTGGCCTCCGGGACGCGCTCGGGTGGAAAAGGCCGGGTTCCGTTTCCCGCCTTCTCCCGCGCGGGTACCGCACGGCGCCATTACCGCTGGCCTGCTGGAAAGATGGCTTGGCGAACAAGGGGTCCAGCGGCGCCTGCGACACGCGCTTGCCCAAGCGCTTGGCGCGCACCACGGGTTCATTCCGACCAGCGATGACGTCTCGCGGTGCGAAGACCCATTCGTCGCAGGCGGGGAGGAGTGGGAAGACGCGCGAAGGGGGCTGCTTGGAGAACTCTTCGAGACTGTCGAGGCAAGACTGCCTGTTGGTCTCGACGATCTCCCTGACAGTGTTGCGGTGGGGCTCATGGCCATCACAAGCTTCAGCGATTGGATTGCTTCAAGCGCTGAATGCTTTCCGTACGGTCGGGACGCCACGGATTCGAAAAGTTACTTTGAGCACGCTTCTCAGCTGGCGCGCAACGCCTTGGACGCTATCGGATGGCTGCCCCGGTGTCCTCTTGCGGAGAGTCCGGTGGATTTTCACGCGTTGTTCGGGTTCTCGCCCAACGAACTGCAACAGGCAGTGGCCCATGCGGTCAGTGGCGCCGGAGAGCCCCTGCTGGTCATTGTGGAGGCCCCCATGGGGTCCGGGAAGACCGAGGCGGCCCTCTACGCCCACTTGGCGCTGCAGCGGGCAGCCGGGCACCGCGGGATGTACGTAGCGCTTCCGACGATGGCGGCCGGCAACGGGATGTTCTCGCGGGTCGTGGCATTCCTTGGGAAACTCGGCAATCGTCCGTTGGACTTGCAGCTCCAGCACGGCGCGGCACTCCTGAACCGCGAGTATCAGCGACTCCGACCCCGCCACGTGGGGGACTCCGAGGACGACGGCGTCATTGCGCGGGAGTGGTTCACCCAGAAGAATCACGCGATGCTGTCGGAGTACGGCGTGGGCACGGTGGATCAAGCGCTCCTGGGGGTGCTCCGCGTGCGGCACCACTTCGTGCGCCTTTTCGGGCTCGGTAACCGCACCGTGGTGCTGGACGAAATTCACGCGTACGACACGTACACGTCGACCCTTATCGAGGCGCTCATTGATTGGCTGAGACGGCTGGGCTCATCCGCGGTCCTCCTGAGCGCCACGCTGCCGAGGTCGCAACGCATGCGCCTCCTTCAGGCCTACAGCGCGGCTCCTCCGGAGCGGGACGTCCCCTACCCCAGAATCACCGTTGCCACGAGGTCCGGACAGGCCCAATCGGCAAGGATTCCCGTGGAGGGAGAGCGCGTAATCCAGATTCACAGCATCCCGCGAGACATCGACGAACTGGCGGAAGCAGCCGCACGGCTCGTGAACACAGGCGGGTGCGTGGCGTGCATTGTGAACACGGTTGACCGCGCGCAGCGCCTCTACCAACGCCTGGCTCGGGGCGCTGCGATCTGCCACAACGGCATACCCGTGGGCAGGAACCATGGCGACGCCCAGGTGTACCTGTTTCATGCCCGGTTCCCGTCGGACGAGCGGCGCGCGCGGGAGGAGCTCGTCCTCCGGCTGTTCGGGAAAGACGGCTACGAGAAGCCCTGCCGCCCCTCCGCGGCCATCCTGGTGGCGACCCAGGTGGTCGAGCAGAGCCTGGACCTCGACTTCGATGCCATGATCAGCGACCTCGCTCCGATCGACCTCCTGGTGCAGCGCGCCGGCCGGCTGCACCGGTTTGATTCCCTGAAGCTCGCGGGATGGGGCCGGGCCAGGCCCGAAGCGCACCGCGAGGCGCGATTCTTCGTGGCCGGGCTGGAGGCGACGGTCTCCAACCTCGAAGGGTGGGATCGGGTGTACTCCCCGTACGTTGTGCTCCGAACGTGGTGCGCACTGCGCGGCCGTCGGAAGGTGGTGGTCCCGGCGGACGTGCAGGAGCTGATCGAGCAAGTGTACGGAGACGGGCCGCTCGACGTGCCGGATGGGGCGCGGGAACAGTTCGAGGGGGCCCGCCGCAGGGACGTGGAGGAGATGCGGCGGCAGAAGGAATGGGCACGGGGTGTTGCCGTTCGGAACGGGAAGGATCTCCTGAAGCCACCGGCTGACGCACTGAGCGCTCTGCGGCTGGAAGACGATGAGGAGCAGGAAAGTCAGGTGCCGCTCACGCGATACGGTGAGCCGTCGGTGAGCGTGGTTCCGCTGCACCGCATCGGAGGTTCCTTGTACCTGGACGCGCAAGGGAAGGAGCTCGTGGAGCCTGACGGGGCGCCAACAGACCAGCAGGCGGAGCGGATTTTCGGCCGTTCGGTTCGACTGAGCGGCTGGTGGGTCTATGATGCGATGCAGAAGGTGGAACCGCCAAAAGGTTGGAAGCGGCATCCTCTTCTCCGGCGGCTGCGGCCGCTAGAGTTGACGGCCGGGCAAGCGAGGGTTGGAGGGCGGTGTGTGAGATTGATCCCTGAGGTGGGACTGGTCTACAATCCAGCCGAAGGGGAATGAACACTGTTAAAGAATCCCCTGTGGGCGGTGGGTAGGCATGGCTTCCTTTAACCTGCTGTCCGATCCATGGATCCCGGTTTTGGACCTTGCGGGTGCTCGGCGTCTCGTGGGGATTCGCGACGCGCTGGGCGAGGCACGCTGCATTAAGCGGATCTCGCTGGCATCCCCGCTGGCGGAGATCGCAGTCCACCGGCTGATCCTCGCCATCCTCCACCGGGCGCTGGATGGCCCCTCCAGCACTGCCGATGCGGTCGAGATCTACAAATCCGGGCAGTTGCCCCGTACCCGCATCGAAGCGTACCTCGACCGCTGGGCGCACCGGTTCGATCTGTTCGACAGCGAGCGGCCATTTTTCCAGGTCCCGGACCTTCCGGACGACGATCCACTCCCCTGGACGAAGCTGCTGCCCGAGTTCGCGAGCGGGCATAACCCCACATTGTTTGACCACACGCTCGATGACAGCCCACCACCCGCCTCTCCGGCGGAGGCCGCGCTGGCGCTGATTGTCCACCAGTCCTTTGCGCCGGGCGGTCTCATCAAGCGACTGGGTGTCACCTCCGGAAAGGCAGCTCCCCTGGCATCCGTCGCGGTCTTCCTCCCTCAGGGGGCGACACTCTTCGAGACACTGCTGCTGAACCTCAGTCCCTACACGAGCGAGGGCGACGAGCCCATTTGGGAGCATCCACCTTACCGCGCAGGCGACATCGAGGGCGGGCGCGCTCGGGCGATGCTGTCGGGTCTGACCCGGATCTACACGTGGATGTCACGGGCCGCGCGACTCCTCTCCGAGGATGGGGGGAAGGTTCGGTTCATCGCGTATGGACCGGGGGTCCAGCCCCAGGAGGCGCCCTCCCTTGACCCCATGCTTGCCTATCAGCGCATCGACTCCAGGATGCATCCCTATAAGCTTCCTCACGACCGATCCTTCTGGAGGGATTTCGAGGCGGTACTGCCCGGAGACCCCGGGTGGGTCGCGCCGGGGGTGCTGGCCCACGCGCGGGGGTTCCTCCGCCAGACCGAGCGAACGTCCTTGCTGGTCCCCCTCGTGGTTGCAGGGCAGATCACCGATCAGGCGAAGGTGGTGGACGTGCGTCGAGAGGTGTACCCGCTGTCGGCGCGCAATCTCGAGCCCGATGCGGCAGGAGCGATCAGGGACGCGCTGGAGCTGTCCAGGAGCGTGGGGGACGCGCTTAACCGCGCCGCCAAGAAGCTGACTGGCACTCTCCTCTCCTCCCCGAAGGGTATCCGCCCGTTCGTCGACAGCCTTCCGCTGCATCATGTCTATTGGTCGGACCTCGAGAGGGCATTCCCAGGGTTCCTGGAACGCCTGACTCTGCGAGGCCGAAAGGCAACAATGAAGATCTGGAAGGCCGCAACCCGGCGGGCTGCGGACGACGCGTGGAAGAAGGCCGCCAATACCGTTGGCACCACAGCGCGCCACTTGAGGGCGATTGCGGAAGGGGAACGAACGCTCCGGCACGCACTCGGGAGGCTGACCGCATGAGTGACTCGAAGCCGACGAAGTTCATTCAGCACCTCAGAGAGTTGCGCGGGGATCGGGGAGCTATGGCCGCACTCCGGAGGAGCCTTGCGTTCACCAGCGATGAACTCGGTGATGTCCGCGCCTGCAGGTACGTCGAGCCGTTCGTCCAGGGCGAGAGCGAATGGGGCAGGCACGTCTACTACCTTGTGGCGGGGCTGTACGCGCTCCATCCCGAGGAGGGCGAGCAGTCCCTGGCGAAGGTGCTCTCGGACCTCTGGCAGAGGAACCAGCAGCCCCAAAGCCTCGAGTTGCGCTTCCGAAGCTTGCTCGAATCCGATCCGGACCAACTCCCCGACCGGCTGAGGCGCATCGTGACCTACGTGCGGTCCAAGGGGGCGCCGCTGAACTACGAGCGACTTCTTGCCGACCTCCTCAATTGGCAGTCGCAAGACCGAAGGGTGCAGCGACGGTGGGCGCATCAGTTCTACCGAGCGGCGCAGGTGGGGGAGGAGGAGCGGATCGAGACGCGCGCGGAGGTGGGAGCATGAACCTCGTGGAGATCCACATCCTTCAGGCGATCCCCCCGGCGAATTTGAACAGGGATGACACCGGAAGTCCAAAGGACGCTCTTTTCGGAGGAGCCCGCCGGGCCCGCATCAGCAGCCAGGCGCAGAAGCAGGCCGTCCGGCGGCACTTCGCAGACCTGACACTGCTGAATCCAAGTGACCTAGCTGTCCGGACGCGGCTCCTCATCGAGAGGGAGCTCGTTCCCCATTTCACAGGTAAAGGCCGTTCGCCGGAGGAAACCCGCGCCGTCGCCACGGCCGCGTTGGGAGGTCTCGGTTTGGCCGTGGATCCGAAGCAGGAAAACAGGACCGAGTACCTTCTCTTCCTGGGTCGCCGGGAGATCGAGCGGCTCGCCGAGGTCATCGAGAAGCACTGGGACACGTTGCTCAAGGTTTCCGCATCTGAGGGGAAGGTGAAGCATGCGAAGGACGAGGCGCAGAAGGCGGTCCCGGACGAGGTGAAGAAGGCGCTGAAAGACACTCTCAACGGGGGCAAGGCAGTCGATCTCGCCCTATTCGGCCGGATGCTGGCAGACCGGCCCGAGCTGGGCATGGATCCGGCATGCCAGGTCGCCCACGCCATCAGCACGCACCGGGTGGACAGAGAGTTCGACTTCTACACTGCGGTGGACGATCTGAGCCCGCGCGAGCAGACAGGGGCAGGCATGATGGGCGACGTCGAGTACTACACGGCCACATTCTATCGCTACGCGAACATCAACCTCGGTCTTCTCCTGAAGAACCTCCAGGGCGACCAGGGTCTGGCCGCCACGGCCGTCAAGGCCTTCGTCCAGGCGTTCATTCTCACGTTGCCCTCGGGCAAACAGAATGCGTTCGCGGCGCACAGCCTCCCCCAGTTCATAGGGATCCTGGTCAGGGAGGACAGCATGCCGCGGAACCTTGCGGCGGCGTTCGAGAACCCTGTGTATCCGCGCGACGGAAAGAGCCTCACCGGAGTGTCCGTCGAGGCACTCACAACGTATTGGAAACAGCTCGATGAGGTGTACGGGAAGCCTGTCCATGAGTGGGTGTCTATCGTCAATCTCTCCGACGGCGCTGTTCGGTATCACGACGCGAGCGTGAAGCCAAACCTCGACGAAGCCGTGAAGGCGGCCATGAAGGGTGTTGGAATCCTCCTCGACGAAGCCGTGAAGGCGGCCATGAAGGGTGTTGGAACCCCCCTGGGGACGTAGCCGTGCCCACGCTACTTCTCCGGCTTCAGGGCCCAATGCAATCGTGGGGGGTCGCGAGCCGGTTCGACCGCCGCGATACCGGGCTGGAACCGTCCAAGAGCGGCGTGATCGGGCTGTTGTGCGCGGCGCTGGGGCGCGACCGTAGCCATCCTGTGGACGATCTCGCAGCGATGCGGATGGGGGTGCGGGTGGATCGCGAGGGCGTGCTGCGGTACGACTACCAGACCGCCATGAGGGTCCTTAGAGCCGATGGCCAGCCGGAAGAGAATCCCCGAAAAAACACGGTCCAGAGCAAGCGCTTCTACCTTGCGGATGCCGCCTTCCTTGTGGGTCTGGAGTCCTCGGATCGGCCGCTGCTCGAGCGCCTGCACGACGCGCTTCGGAATCCCAGGTGGACGCTGTTCCTGGGCCGCAAGAGCTACCTCCCCAGCCCGCCGGTCTGGCTCCCGGACGGCTTGGCCGACGGGCCTCTGGAGGAGGCCATGGCCCAGTACCCACCCCTCGTGGGGCCGGCTCCAGAGCGATACCGCTATGCGCTGGAGGAACCGCCAGGCCCCGCATCCTTGGCGCTCGCGAACCGGGTGAGGCGGTGGGATCAGCCCGGGGGACCGTTCACGCAACGCCGGTTCACAGAGCGCCACGTGTGGATCGTCGAGGCCGCTCAGGGGGAGGTACCCCGTGTACCTGTCTAGGCTGGTCCTCAACCCCCGAGACCACAGGGCCCGGCGCGACCTTGCCAACCCCTACGAAATGCACGCAACGCTCGCGTGGCTCTTCGAGGACCCAAAGGTTGCCCGTCCGCTGTGGCGACTTGAGAGCGTTCGCCCTCCGGTCGTCCTCCTTCAGAGCACGGCTCCGCCCGATTTCGCTCGTCTTCAAGGCCGCGATGGGTACCAGGGGTATTTCGCGAAGGCTCCGGAGAGCAAGCCCTATGGCCTGCCAGACCGACTCAACGCCGGCCTAGTGCTGCGTTTCCGCCTGGAGGCCAACCCCACGGTTACCCGGCAGGGCAAGCGGCACGGCCTGCGGAGGGTCGATGAGCAACTTCTCTGGTTGCACCGCCAGGCCGAAAAATTCGGGTTCACTGTGGTCGGTGTAACTGTGAGCCGGATCGAACGGCGTAGCTTCTGGAAGCGTGGGGCGGACAGGCCGATCGTGCTGTTCGCCGTCCGATTCGACGGGCATCTGCAGGTCCGGGATCCAAAACGGCTGCGGGAGGGTATTGTGCGGGGAATCGGCCACGGGAAGGCGCTGGGGCTCGGGCTACTTTCCCTTGCTCAGAGGTAGCGTAATGCCGCCCGTCCGCAGTACTCGGAACCTCAAGGAGCTTCCCAAGTTCCGGGACGGACTAGCGTACCTGTACGTGGAGCACGCCGTAGTAGAACAGGAGGCGCAGGGTATCGCGCTGTACGACGCGAAGGGCGTCACTCTGGTCCCAGTAGCGGCCCTAGGGGTCTTGTTGCTCGGGCCTGGGACGCGGATCACACATGCTGCGATCCGAGCACTGGCGCAAAACGGATGCTCCGTCCTGTGGGTAGGAGAGGACACCGGGCGCTTTTACGCCGCTGGCACCGGCGAGACGAGGAGCGCGGCGCGCCTGGCCCGCCAAGCTCGTGCCTGGGCAGACCCGCAAGCGCATGAGGAGGTCGTCCGACGCCTGTACAGGTTCCGGTTCTCCACCCCCCTTCCCGAGGGCCTGACCGTTGGTCAGCTACGCGGGTTGGAGGGCCTCCGCGTCCGGGATGAGTACGCGCGTTGGAGCCGAGAGGTCGGCGTGCCCTGGGCAGGACGGAGTTACGATCGGGGGCGCTGGGCGGCGGCCGACCCCGTAAACCGAGCGTTGTCGGCTGGGGCGGCGTTCCTATACGGAGTGTGTCATGCTGGCATTGTGAGCGCGGGCTACAGCCCCGCGCTCGGTTTCATACACGTAGGCAAGCAGCTTTCGTTCGTCTTCGACATCGCAGACCTCTACAAAACAGAGGTGCTGGTGCCTGCCGCCTTCCGGACCGCGGCGGAGTCTCCCGATGCCGTGGAATCGAGGATCCGTCGTCTCCTGAGGGACCGAATTCGTGAGACCCGGCTCCTTGAGAGGGTGATAGACGATCTGCAGAGGTTGTTCACCGGTCTCTGGCCGGAGGAGACCAGCGAGGAAGACTACGACGAGGACGCCGCCCGACCTGGGGGGTTATGGGACCCCGCGGGTGAGGTAGTCGGCGGGGTGGCCTATGGTGGTGCTGATTCTGGAGAACGTTCCACGGAGCCTAAGGGGGGAACTGACCCGGTGGCTCGTTGAGGTGGACACCGGGGTGTTCATCGGCCGGGTCAGCGCCACAGTGCGGGACCTCCTGTGGGTCAAGTGCGTACAGAAGGCGTGCGGTGGTCGGTGTTGCCTTGTATACCGGTCGAACACCGAGCAGGGTTTCTCCCTGCGCATGGAGGGCTACGAGGATCGAAGGGTGCAGGACTTCGATGGGCTGCAGCTGGTTACGGTAACCAACGCAGAGGCCCTGAGGAAGGGCAAGTGGATCCGGTGGCGGAAGGAGCGCGAGGCGGGGCGCCCCCCGCAGGGGCAAGTAGGTCCAGCCCAAGCACCTTGACAACCGAATAGTTAAATGCCAAGAGGGCGAACATGTGTTTGCTGTTGTCCCCGCGCACGCGGGGATGAACCGAATGAGCGCATCGCGCGAGCTCCGTGGGAGATGAGTTGTCCCCGCGCACGCGGGGATGAACCGGGTGTACGGAGGAAGACCCCACGAGGCGATTCGAGTTGTCCCCGCGCACGCGGGGATGAACCGGCGATCTGTGCGGCGGGGAGGGGGATGCCGAGCGTTGTCCCCGCGCACGCGGGGATGAACCGAAGAGGGAGGCAGGCCGGGCCGACCGCCTGTCGTTGTCCCCGCGCACGCGGGGATGAACCGACGATGACGCCTTTGGTCCTGCGGCCCGGGATGTTGTCCCCGCGCACGCGGGGATGAACCGACAGCCGCCATGCAGCGGCTCGGGGTCGCGCCGTTGTCCCCGCGCACGCGGGGATGAACCGTGGCTCAGAGACAACTGGGAGATCGTGGCGGCGTTGTCCCCGCGCACGCGGGGATGAACCGATGCTGGTCGACTTCTAGAGCGCGAAGGAAAGGTTGTCCCCGCGCACGCGGGGATGAACCGTCAAGAGCGGCCCTGGGTGCCCAGGGTGCTCAGTTATCCCCGCGCACGCGGGGATGAACCGCGACCGAGGCCGTCACGGTGTCGATGACAGACCGTTGTCCCCGCGCACGCGGGGATGAACCGGATGTCCCCGCCGTCCCGAAGGTCCCGCTGTGCGTTGTCCCCGCGCACGCGGGGATGAACCTCAAGGACCCAGAACGCCCACCACGCGAACATCAGTTGTCCCCGCGCACGCGGGGATGAACCGTGAGAGGCAATGGCTCCGTGAACGATCGTGCCCGTTGTCCCCGCGCACGCGGGGATGAACCGCCATGTGGGTGCCGGGGTATCCGCAGTACAGCCGTTGTCCCCGCGCACGCGGGGATGAACCTCCCACTGGGCGGGGCTCACCCAGCCCTGGGCCGTTGTCCCCGCGCACGCGGGGATGAACCGCCATCGCCAGCTACCCCGGCGGCCTGGACTACTGTTGTCCCCGCGCACGCGGGGATGAACCGAAGTAGATGGAGAAGTGGCTCAGAGACAACTGGTTGTCCCCGCGCACGCGGGGATGAACCGTCCTGGGCCTGGTTACCTCCCAGGAGACCCGCGTTGTCCCCGCGCACGCGGGGATGAACCGCAGGGCAAGTGGGCCCCTGTGGCGACCGCTCTTGTTGTCCCCGCGCACGCGGGGATGAACCGCTAAACGACGCCTCCCACACATCGAACCGGGGGGTTGTCCCCGCGCACGCGGGGATGAACCGAACGTTACGGTGGACTGGGCCAAAGGGATTCCGTTGTCCCCGCGCACGCGGGGATGAACCGCATTTCGGCTCCCTTGGCGAAAACACCCGGGAGTTGTCCCCGCGCACGCGGGGATGAACCGCAGTGCCCCGCCGTCACGACGACGCTGGTGAGTTGTCCCCGCGCACGCGGGGATGAACCGGGGAGATGAGTGTGAAACGCGCTCGCATTGACGTTGTCCCCGCGCACGCGGGGATGAACCGGGCGAGGACGGTCTCCTCATCCTCGCGTATGCCGTTGTCCCCGCGCACGCGGGGATGAACCGCTGGTGTGTCAGATGCGCGAGGCGTGGCCGGGAGTTGTCCCCGCGCACGCGGGGATGAACCAGGAGGGGCGACGGACGGACGCCTGACGCTGGCGTTGTCCCCGCGCACGCGGGGATGAACCTGATGTTCGGCAGGCGCCGCCGTCGCCCGAATAGTTGTCCCCGCGCACGCGGGGATGAACCGACCAGATCCCGATCACGCAGACCGGCGATACAGTTGTCCCCGCGCACGCGGGGATGAACCGGTATCAAACGGATACTTTTTCGTTCCGCTGTGCGTTGTCCCCGCGCACGCGGGGATGAACCGTAGAGCACGACCACTCCGGCGAGGGCCGCTGCCGTTGTCCCCGCGCACGCGGGGATGAACCAGCATGAGTCACACCCCCGCTCCCAGAATAGTCGTTGTCCCCGCGCACGCGGGGATGAACCGGTTGACCTTGTGCTGTATCGCCCACAGAGCAACGTTGTCCCCGCGCACGCGGGGATGAACCGTTTCTGCGCCACACCGGGAACGAAGAAGCTCGAGTTGTCCCCGCGCACGCGGGGATGAACCGGGGACGGGAAAGGACACGTTGCTCCTTCTCGCCGTTGTCCCCGCGCACGCGGGGATGAACCGTAACTCCTGAACGCTCGCGTCCGCGTGGGCCGTCGTTGTCCCCGCGCACGCGGGGATGAACCGCTTTTGGGCGGGAAGCCAATTCATCCGCCGCGCGGCTTCGCGAGCTGCGCCGCCTCCAGGCCACCGCTCCCCTGACCGAGTGCCACGCCCTGCGGCGCGAGGTCCAGTCCGCCGAGGATGTCATCACCGCCCTCTACGAGCACAAGCGCGCCTGGCACGCGCGCCACGAGGCCGCTCTCCGCGTCAAGTGGGAGCACGAGCGCAGGATTGCGCAGCACGGGCCCGCCACAATCCTTGTCCTGCGCGACGACGTCAACGCCAATGCCTGAGAAGCGCACTGGCCCCACCATCCTCACCCCCGGCGCCATCCAGAAGCTTCAGGCCGACCGAGCCGCGCGGCGACCCCCACGGTTCGTGCTGCACAAGGACGAGCTCTACCGGGACGACCTCCTTGTCGGGCAGGGCGTCCAAATCGTCAAGACCACAGCTCGCTCCTTCACGCTCCGGTACACCGACACCGCGCGACCCAGCTCGCCCTCCGTGGTGCACACCTTGCCTCTCGCCCTTGTCAAAATCCGGCGCACGCCTCCGGCCAACGCGCGCCGGCCAGAGCCAATCACCGGCTGACCCCCACCGGCCAGCGCACCGCAGGGGGGTGCCCTCCCCTTAAAAAAATTTCCCTCCCCTCCTTTACAAACGGCCGCCTGGTCCGATTACCCCCTATAGAGGGCCATGGAGATCCGACCTCTTGGACCAGGCGCGCCGGGGTGGCCAGACCCCGCCTCCCCATCCCCCCAGGGGCAGGCGCCCGCTCACGAGGCCACCCCGGATGCTCCCCCCGTAGGCACGCGGAGCCCGGACGCCGCCCGATCAGCCAGGGTCGAGCGCCTTGCGGAACTCGTCCGCCAGGGGGCGTACGCCCCGGAGCCCGGCCCCATCGCGCGCGCCCTCCTGGACGCCCTCCTGCCGCCTCCACCCCCAGCGTGATGATGCCTGTGACCGCACCGTCCCGATCCCGCGAGCTGCTGCGCGAGTTCACCAACCTCGCCGTCCGCCAGCAGGAGGCCCTCGTGCGGTTCGAGCGCGAGCGGTTCGAGATGGCAACCCAGTTCATGGAAGTGCTCGTCCCCGCCCTCCGGGACGCCGGCCCCGAGCTGGACCCCGAGGCCCTGCGCCAGGCCCTGCACATCGTGACCACCACCCTCTCCCTCATCCAGGCCCTCCAGGAGGCCCGCGAGCGCATCCTCCAGTCCCTGCGCGCCCTCGGGGCATCGGCCGGGCTGAGCATCGACCTCGAGGTGTAGACCGTGGAGCAGCTGTCGCTCGCCAGCGCTCTCGCCGCCGCCCGCACGGCGCTCGACGCCGCGGCCACCGAGGCCGCCACCTCCTCCCAGAACATCGCCAACGCCGCCACCCCCGGCTACGCGCGGGAGCGGCCCGACCTCGCGGAACTCCCGGCCTTCTCCGGGGTCGCCGTCTCCACCATCCAGAGGGTCGTCTCCCAGGTGGCGCGCTCCGCCTTGCTCGCCGCCCAGGGAGCCGAGGAGGGCGCCGCCACGACGGCCGGGATCCTCCAGCAGGCCCAGGCCCTGCTCGGCGAGCCCGCCAACGGCCTCAGCCAGCTCCTCGTGAGCTTCTGGAACGCCTGGCAGCAGGTGGCCACCACCCCCACCGACCCCGGGGCGCGGGACGGCCTCCTCGCCGCCGCCCAGCAGCTCACGTCCCGCTTCCAGAGCATCACCCAGGGCCTCCAGGGGATCGAGGTCGCGCTCGCCCAGTCCCTCGCCCAGGGGGTCGCGGAGGTCAACAGCCTCGCCCAGAAGGTCGCGTCGCTCGACCTCCAGATCCAGGCCGGGCAGGCCGCCGGCCAGGACGTCAACGCCCTGCTCGACCAGCGGGACCAGCTGGCCCAGCAGCTCGCCCAGCTCGCCGGCGCCGCGCCCGCGCAACCGCCCACCCAGGACTACACCCTGGTCATCGGCGGCCAGCCGCTCGTCGTCGGCGGCACGGCCTACCAGCTCGCCGTCCGGGGCACGGGACCCGCGTCCACCGTGGTCTGGAAGGACACGGGACAGCCCGCCCCCCTCACCCAGGGCCAGCTGGGCGCGCAGGCCCAGGCCCTCAGCCAGCAGCTCCCCGCCCTCTCCGCAGGGCTCGACGCCGTGGCGCGCGACCTCGTGGCGGCCGTCAATGGGTTGCACATGACCGGCTACACGCTCACCCAGCCGCCCCAGACGGGCATCCCGTTCTTCGCTCCCACCGGCACGACCGCGGCCACCATCGCCGTCAACCCGGCCATCGCCCAGAACCCCGACCTCATCGCCGCCTCGGGCACGGGCGCGCCGAACGACGGCTCCGTGGCCCAGAGCATCGCCAGCCTCGCCACGGCGCTCGCGGCCGGGGGCGGCACGCAGACGATCCTTGCCGAGTACAACGGCGTCATCGTCGGCCTGGCCGCCCAGCTGCAGACCGCCCAGATCCAGCAACAGGCCGCCACCGCCCAGGTCACCCAGTTCCAGCAGATCGACCAGTCCGTCTCGGGCGTGTCGCTCAGCGAGGAGCAGACGGCCCTCCTGCTGGACCAGCAGATGGCGCAGGCGGCCACCACGGTGCTGGCGGCCGCCCAATCCATGCTCAGGAGCTTGCTTCAAGCCGTGGGAGCGGGAGGCTGAGGAGGAGGGCCATGCGCGTCACCGAGCTCGGGCTCGCCCAGCAGGCCGCCGCGACGATCGACGCCGACCTCGCGAGGATCGCCCAGCTCAACCAGGAGATCGCCGCCGGCTCCACGGTGGCTGACCCCTCCGCCGACCCCGCCGCGGCGGGCCTCGTGCTCCAGGCCCAGGAGCAGGCCGGGCTCGACCAGCAGGGGCAGAAGACCGCCGCCTTCCTCAGCCCGCGGCTCGACCAGGAGGTCCAGGTGCTCGGCGACGCGAGCCGGTTCCTCACCCAGGCCCGCACCCTCCTCGTGCTCGCCCAGAACGGGACCGTGTCCTCCTCCGACCGCCAGGCAATTGCCGCGCAGCTCGAGGGCATCCTCGAGTCGCTCGTCGGCCTCGCCAACCAGAGAGCGCCCGACCGCTACCTGTTCAGCGGGACGGCGTCGTCCCAGCCGTTCCAGCAGTCCGGGCTCCTGGTCTCCTACCAGGGCGACTTCGGAACGGTCACGCTGTCGCTGGGCCCCGGGGCCCCCATCGTCGTCCACGAGCCCGGGGCGGCGATCTTCCTGGCCCAGACCGACCAGGCCACCGGCACACCGCAGCCCGCCGGACCCCTGGGGCTCAGCGGCTCCTTCACCGTCAACGGCCAGGCCGTCACCGTCTCCCCGGCGGACTCGGTCTCCTCCATCGCCGCCAAGATCAATGCCGCCCCCGGAGCGGGCGCTCGCGCCACGGTCACCCCCGCCAACGCGCTCGTCATCAGCTCGCTGTCCACAGCCCCCCTCAGCCTCGCCGACACGTCCGGAACGCCGCTCCAGAGCCTCGGCATCCTCACGGCCACGGGCGCCATCGCCAACGAGACGCTCCCCAGCAACCTGTTCGACGCCCTCATCGGGGCGATCCAGGACCTGCAGGGGGGAAACATCGCGGACCTCGCCGCTCGGCTCGCCGAGATGGACGCGGCCCAGGACACGCTGGGCGCCGCGCAGAGCTTCTTCGGCAGCCAGCAGGGCATCGCCGTGAGCATGCAGACCACCCTCGGCCGCGAGCAGACGGCCCTCCAGGCCGCCGCCTCGCAGGCCGGAGGGGCCGATCTTCCGCAGGCTGCGGTCCAGTACCAGGCCGCGGTGACCGCCTACCAGGCCAGCCTGGGCGCGGCGCTCGCGGCCCTGCGCCTGGCGGCCGGTGGCCCCCAGGGACTCGGGCTCGGAGGAGGTGGGTAGACCGGGTCCGGGCCCTCCCGCAGGCGGCTGACCCCCGCAGAGTCCGCAGACACGCGCCACATCGCGGTCTCCCCGCGCCATGACGGGGACCGCGGGAAAGGAGTGAGAGAGCTCCATGCTGAGCATCAACACGAACGTCAGCGCGATCAACGACCTGTTCTACCTGGGCCAGGCCCAGAACCAGGTCGGTCAGGCCATGCAGCGCCTCAGCTCCGGCCTCCAGATCAACAGCGCGGCCGACAACCCCGCGGGGCTGGCCATCGCCGAGAAGATGACGGGCCAGATCAACGGGCTCGACCAGGCGGCGGCCAACGCCCAGACGGGCGTCGCCATGCTGTCCACGGCCGACGGCGCGCTGAGCCAGACGCAGGCCATCATCCAGCAGATCCGCACCCTCGCGGTCCAGGCCAGCAACGGCACCCTGACCGCGTCCGACCGCCAGAACCTGCAGGCGGAGGTCGACCAGCTGGCCGCCCAGCTGTCGAGCATCGCCCAGCAGACGCAGTTCAACACCCTCAACCTCCTGGACGGCACCCTCCAGAACGTCCAGCTCCAGGTGGGCGCCAACCCCAACCAGACCATCTCCTTCAGCATCGGCGCCATGAGCGCCCAGGCCCTCGGGCTCACGAGCGGCCACTTCGACGTCACCGGCCAGTCCTACTTCAGCAGTGCGACCATTCCGTCGAACAGCGCCCTCACCTTCGGCGCGTCGTTCTCCATCCAGGTCGACAGCGCGTCCGCCACGCAGATCGACCTCCTGTACAACGGCACCGTCGTCGCCACCGCCACGCTCGCGAGCTCGACCGTCAACGCGGGCACGACAGTCACGTTCTACGACAAGACAACCACCACGCTCGTGGACGCCGTCCTCACGGTCGGAGCCACGTTCGTCACCTCCACGGGGCTTGCCCTCGGCGTGCTCACGTACGGCGGCCCCAACATCACGACCGCCTCGGCCGCTGAAGCGGCCATCTCGGCCGTCGACAGCGCCAACAGCGTCGTCACCAACCAGCGCGCCATCATCGGCGCCGTCGTCAACCGCCTGCAGGCGACGATCTCCAACCTGCAGGTCGCCAGCCAGAACCTGACCGAGTCCCGGGGCGTCATCCAGGACGCCAACATTCCCAAGGAGACGATGCGGCTGGCGCAGGCCCAGGTCCTGCTCCAGGCCGGCGTCGCCATGCTCGTCCAGGCCAACACGCAGCCGCAGCTGCTGCTGAGGCTGATCACCGGCTAGCCACACGCGCACGCGGCGCCCGGACCGGGGCCCGGCGGCGGGGAGCACCTCCACCCTGGACCGCCCCGGGCCCCGCCGGGCAGGCCGCCGCACGCAGGAGGGAGCGCCATGGCCCTGAGCGTCCAGCCCGCGGGCTCCGCAGGGCTCGGTCCCGTCACCTTCTCGGGGCTCGCCACCGGGCTCAACACCCAGCAGATCATCCAGGCCCTGCTGGCGCCCGAGCAGGCCATCGTCCAAAGCTACCAGGCCCAGGAGGGACAGCTCACCGCCCAGCAGACCGCCTGGCAGGGGATCGAGACCGACCTCCAATCACTCCTCTCCCAGACCCAGGCCCTGCTCGCCCCCCAGGCCTTCCAGGCCATGACGGCCAGCTCCAGCAACCCGGGCGTGCTCTCCGCCACCGCCCAGCCGGGAGCGCCCGCCGGCAGCTACAGCCTGTCCGTCACCCAGCTCGCCCAGGCCCAGGAGTCGGTGAGCTCCGGAAGCGCGTCGGACCCCAACGCCCTCGTGTTCGGCACCGGCACCCTGACGATCCAGGTCGGCTCCAGCTCCCCCGTCACCGTCACCATCGGGTCCGGCCAGAACAGCCTCACCGGCATCGCCGCCGCCATCAACGCCGCGGGAGCCGGCGTCACCGCGTCCGTCATCAACACGGGGTCCGCCTACCAGCTCCTCGTGTCCGGGGCCGCCACGGGATCGGCCAACGCCTTCACCATCACGGACAGCCTCTCAGGCGGCACCGCGGCGCTCGGCCCCTTCTCCACCATCCAGGCCGCCCAGAACGCCACCCTCACGCTCGGCAGCGGCGCCGGCGCCCTCACCGTGAGCTCGCCCTCCAACAGCGTCACGTCGCTCCTCCCCGGCGTCACCCTGCAGCTCGCGGGCGTCGGCAGCGCCACCGTCACCGTCTCGCCCGACGTCCAGGCGCTGACCTCCCTGGTCCAGGGCTGGGTGTCCGCCTACAACCAGGTCGCCAAGGACCTCGCCACCCAGGACAGCTACAACACCACCACCCAGCAGCCCGGCGGGCCGCTGTTCGGCAGCCCCCTGCTCGACCTCATCGGCCGCACCCTGGCGTCCGCCGCCTCCGCGACCGTGCCGAGCGCGCCCCCCTCCATGACGAGCCTGGGGATGGTCGGCATCACGATGAACAGCGACGGCACGCTGTCGGTCAACACCGCCACCCTCCAGGCCGCCCTCAGCCAGAACCCCCAGGGGGTCGGCGCCCTCCTGCAGGGGATCGCGAACGACCTCCTGCCCGGCCTGCAGGGGCTCGAGGCCCCCGTCACGGGCGCCGTGCCCCAGGCCATCACAGCCCTCCAGACCGAGGAGCAGAACGTCCAGAACACGATCGCGGCCCTGCAGCAGCAGATCACCCAGGAGCAACAGACGCTCCAGCAGGAGTTCATCGCCATGGAGCAGGCCGTGAGCCAGTCCCAGGGCCTGGGCCAGCTCCTGTACCAGTTCGCCCTCTCAAGCCTCCTCACGGGACTGCCCGCATCTGGCGCCGGAGTGGCGTCCGGCTCCGGCACTGGCGCCTCCGGCACCACGGTCCTGTAACGTGCCATGGGGCCGGGCCGCGATCCCTCCGAGGCCGCGCGCGCCTACCTGGAGAGCGCCATCCTCGGCGGATCGCCCGCCGACCGGCTCCTCCTGGCCTACGACCACGGGATCCGGGCCGCCCAGCAGGCCGAGGAGGCGGCCCTGCGGGGCGAGGCCGACACCGAGCGGACCGCCCAGGAGCGGCTCACGCAGCTCCTGCTCCTCCTCATCCGCGCCGTCAACCCCACCCCGGACCCCCTGCTGGGGGAGCGGCTCCTGGTGCTCTACCAGTGGTGCCTCGCCCGCCTGAGTTCCGCCCCTGAAGAGGGGCCGGCGGCCTATCATAAGGTGCGCGAGGTCCTCGGCGCCCTCCGCGACGCCTTCGCCCAGGCCCGCGCTCGGGAGACGGAGGGGCAGTGACAGATCAGAGCGGCATGATGAGGGAGACCCAGGCGATGGTCATTCGCGGGCCGCTCGCCCCGCACGCGGTCTGCACGCAGTGGCGGCATCCGATCCTGTACGCGGTCCATCTCCAGGATGGGTGGATCGCCACGCACCCCGAGGCCTACCCCGCGTCTTCCGAGGATGACGACCCTTCTCACGGAGGCGGGACGTAGCATGGACGCCACCCGCAAGGCGGGGGCCGCAGGCCCGCGGCGCGAGCCCACGCTGTCCGTCTGCCTGATCGCCCGCAACGAGGCCGAGACCATCGGCCGCTGCCTGCGCAGCGTCCGCGCGGTGGCCACCGAGATCATCGTCGTCGACACCGGGAGTTCGGACGCCACCTGCGAGATCGCCCGAGGCCTCGGCGCCCGCATCGCCCGCGTCCCCTGGGGGGGCGACTTCTCGCAGGCCCGGAACGCCTCCCTGGGGCTCGCCACCTCCGACTGGATCCTCGTGCTCGACGCCGACGAGGAGCTCGACCGGGGCTCGGTCGAGCCCCTGCGCGAGGCCATGCGCCACCCCGAGGCCATCGCCTACTGGTGCACCATCGCGAGCTACACGGGCGACGTTCCCGACGAGGCCCACGTGATCGAGCACCTGCACCCCCGGCTCGTCCTCCGCTCAGCCCACCCCCGGTTCGTCGGCGCCGTGCACGAGCAGCTCCGGCTCGGCCGCGCCCTGGAGCCCGTCACCCCCCGCCCCAGCCGGATCCGCATCCTGCACTACGGCTACCTCACCCCCCTCGTCCTCAAGCGCGCCAAGATCCAGCGCAACGTCGAGCTCATCGAGAAGGCCCTGGAAGAGGCGCCCGCTCACCCCTTCCAGTGGTTCAACCTCGGGACCGAGCGGCTCCGCCAGGGCCAGCACGCCGAGGCCGAGCGCTGCTACAGGCGCGCGCTCGAGCTCCTCGAAGCCTCGGGAGACGACGTCACCTACCTACCCGCCCTCCTCCGCCTGCTCGCCACCGCCCTGCGGGCCCAGGGGCGGCACGACGAGGCCCTCGAGACCATCGCGCGCGCCCAGGAGCGGTACCCCGACGACACCGACCTCTGGTACCTCGAGGGCACCATCAGGGCCGACCTGCTCGACTGGGCGGGGGTCGAGCGCGCGATGCGCCGCTGCCTCGAGTTCGGCGAGCCCCCCGCCCTCTACATGGCCACCCGCGGGGTCGGCACCTCGCTCCCCCACGTCTGGCTCGGGATCGCCGCCCGCGAGACGGGCCGCCCCCAGGAGGCCCTCGCCCACCTCCGGGAGGCCGTGCGGCTCGTTCCCGAGGAGCCGCTCGCCCTCCAGCACGCCGCCGACCTCCTCACGCGCCTGCTCGGTCCCGAGGCCGCGGGAGAGGCCCTCGCACCCGCATCCTCCCGGGGCCGCCACATCGCCCTCGCGGCCGCCCGCGCGCTCGCCAAGGCCGGCGCCTTCGCGGAGTGCCGCGCCCTCCTGCCCCGGGCCGCGGACGGCGAGCCCGAGGACAGTCTGGTGCTGCTGCTCGACGGCGAGTGCCTGTTCCGGCTCCGCCAGTACCCCGAGGCCGTCGCCACCTTCCTGCGGATCCCCGCGCGCGACCCGCTGGGGCTCCCGGCCCGGCTCGACGCCCTGCTTGCTGCCCTCGCCATCCCCGATCACGACACGGCGCGCGAGATCATGGGGGTCCTTCGCCAGATCGCGCCCGAGGAGATTGGCTGGATCGTCCGCGTCCACGGGATGCTGTGCGCCCGCGCCGCGGGAGACCCCCTCACAGACGAGATCCGCGAGGAGGACGCCGCGCGGTCGCTCGCTCTCCTCCGCCAGCTCCTCCGGACCTTCCTCGAGATGGACCTCGTGGGGCTCGCCTCCCACGCGGCCAGCATGATGCGCCTGTGCGGCATCTCCGACGGCCAGGCACTGTGCGAGATGGGCAAGGTCGCCTACCTCGCGCGGCGGCCCGACCTCGCAGGACCCTGGCTCGCCGCCGCCTACGCCCAGCGGGGGCTCGATTGGGAGGGCCTCATGATCGCCGCCGAGATCAGCGCCGCCCGAGGCGACCACGAGTCGGCGCTGGCGCTCGCCCGCGCCTTCCTCGGATCCCCCGCGGGGCGGTCGGGATCGCTCGCCTTCTACCTCGGCGCCGCCGCCCCCGCCCTGGCCCGGCGCCAGTACTCCGACGCGCGCGCGTTCCTCGAGGCCGCCCGGGAGCGCTACCCGAGGGCGTCGGTCGTGACCATGGCCCTGGAGAAGCTGGGGGCCATGGAGGACCTCCAGAAGGCTGGGGCGGCGGGATGAGATGGCATATATACTGTGTGGATGCCGTCCGGAGGTGATCGCTGTGTACTGTCCCTAGTGCGGGTCGCGCATACCCGAAGGAGCCACCTCGTGCCCAGGAGGCCACGAGATAGATCCTGGAGACCGCCCAAGTGGGCGTGCAACCGATGCGCTCGGGGATGCGGCGCTGGCTCGGCCACGCCCGGGACGTGTTCATCATGGAGGAGATGGGAAAGAGGAGACTTGCGCCGATAGCTTGATGTGCGAGTCGCATTCTCTGTGGAGTCCTCCTCCACCCTTCGTGGGAATGCGTTTCTGCTCATCGGCGAGACTTTGGAGAGTCTGCAGGATAAGGAGAGGCGAATTTGGGAATACTACTCGAACATAGACGTCGTTAGTCACCATTTCGATGCGCGGGAATCCTAAAGAAATTCCAAAGCAACTGGAGGATGGGGGGTGCGGGGCCCATCGGGTTCGAGGCAGGAGAGGCGGGTGAATGAACATGCATCCAAAACCCATCGGGTGCCCTCCCTCTGCTGGAGATAAACGACGTCTCGGCACATAACAAGATACCCGGCATGGGGGTGCATCCGAAGGGATCACCCACTACTGGCGCTCTTCCGTCGCCGGTGACGCGGGTGGTGCTCTTCGCCCCGGTCGTGGAGGGTCCCAGCGTGCAACCGGAGCACCCTCCGAATAAGAACGCGCAGACTATCGACCGGGAGCGGCTGTTTGGAATTATGTGGCGGGTGATGCAATCCCAGCTCCACAAGCAACTCGAGGTCTATGCCGAGGGCACGCGCCGGAATGCTCAACTATTGCGATAGTAAGCTTCCACCGGTGGATGCCGTCTTCAGCTTCACCAAGGCAGGGTTCTTATGACGATCCATCCCGCCATCCTCGCACACTATCCGCACATGAACGACGCCCAGCGGTCGGTCGTCGGGCACCTGCAGGGACCTTTGCTCGTGGTAGCGGGGCCAGGCTCGGGCAAGACCTACTGCATTGTCCTTCGGGCTCTCAACCTGCTCCTTCTCGACCAGGCCGCACCTGGCGAGGTGATTCTGTGCACCTTTACGGAAAAGGCCGCCTTTGAGATGCGTGACCGCATAGCTGCCGCCGCGCACACGGTCGGCTACAAGGGAGATCTCTCCGGGCTGACGGTCTCGACCATCCATGGTTTCTGCAACAGGTTGATACAACGCTATCGACACCGGACTCTCCTGGGCCACAACTACGAGACGCTGGACGAGCTGACGCAGCTCCTCTTTCTCTTCGAACACTTTAGCGAAATTGCCGGGCGAGCCCATGATGGCCTCTACCTTGGGCGCTGGAAGACACGTTGGGCCGCCATCGAGGGGCTCCGCAGGTATTTCGACAAGATTACGGAGGAGTTGATCCAGCCCGAGGCGCTTCTGAACTCCGGCGACGGTTTTCTTCACGCGCTGGGACAAGCCTATCTCGCATACCAAGGCGCGCTTTTCAACGAAAACCACGTGGACTTCGCGCACATCCAGAGCCTCGTCCACGCCCTCCTGTCCGATCCCGACCTCCATGAACAAGTGACCCAGCGGATCAGGTACGTCCTCGTGGACGAGTACCAGGACACGAACTACGTCCAAGAGCAGCTCTTGCTCAGGCTCAGTGAACAGACTGGGAACATTTGCGTCGTCGGGGACGAGGATCAGAGCCTCTATCGCTTCCGCGGTGCCACGGTCCGGAACATCCTTGAATTCCCGCAGCGCGTGCCGGGTTGCAAGATCGTCAAGCTCGAAACCAACTACCGTTCGCATCGGAGCATCGTCGAACGGTACGACCGTTGGATGTCCTCAGCTGACTGGTCGAACCCTAAGGGCGTTCCCTTCCGTTACGACAAGGCAATTCACGCCCACGCGGGAACCACACACCCAGAGTACCCGGCAGTCTTCGCCATCTGGGGGCGTAACCGGCGAGATGAGGCCGAGCGCTTCGCGGACATGGTCGCTTGGTTGAAAGATAACGACGTGATCCAGGACTTCAGCCAGGTGGCGCTCCTGCTCCACAGCGTCCGGCAGGAGCACAGCGGAGCCTACCTCGAAGCCCTCGCCGAGCGCAACATCCCGGCGTTCTGCCCCCGGGCTCGCGCGTACTTCGAGAACCCGGAGATCCGCGACGTTGTCGCCTGCTTCGCCGTCATCTTTGGCTGGCACGGAGAGGGTCGAGGAGAGGAGGCTGGCGGCGTTGCCGAACTGGCGGCATACGTGGACGAGGCCATCGTCGATCTCGCACGGCGGTTCGCCGCACCGCACCCACTGGCCAGGGCACTCCAAGACTGGAGAGCCGAGATCGAAGCCTTGGCGGAAGGTGAGGCACTCGACGTCCGTCCGGTGGACTACCTCTACCGTCTGCTGGCCGTGCAACCCTTCGCCACGGCCGTGAAGAACGAGAACGTAGCGCGGAATCTGGCCATCTTCTCGCAGCTCCTGAACGCATTTCAGACGTACTACCACTACACAGTCGTGACTCACCGCAATCGGGACTTCCTGCGCCTCCACCTCTTCAACAGCTTCCTTCGATTGCTCCACGAGGGCGGGATCAACGATTACGAAGACCCGGACCGGCCTTTCCCCATGGGCCACGTCCAGGTGATGACCATCCACCAGGCCAAGGGCCTGGAGTTCCCAGTCGTGGTCGTGGGCTCCCTTGCGACGTCGCTCTCTAGTCCCAAACAAATTGACCGGGACCTCGGCCCGTTCTACCACCGGCCGACCTTCGAGCCGGAAAACCGCATCACGTTCTTCGACCGCATGCGCCTCCACTACGTCGCGTTCTCCCGTGCACAGAAGGTGCTGGTCCTCACCACGCATGAGACGCCCAAGGACTACTTTGCCCGCATCTGGCAGGGGCTCCCCCAGTGGCCCTATGTGCAGAAAGAGCTGCTTGCGGCCCAGCGCTTCGAGCTCCGCGAGCGCATGCCCGTTAAGAAAACCTATAGCTTCACCGGGGATTTAAGGATCTACGAAACCTGCCCCCGACAGTATCAGTTCTTCCGCGAATACGATTTCACGCCTTCCCGGTCGGCGGTGATATTCTTCGGGCTGCTTGTTCACCAGACCATCGAGGAGATTCACCGCATCGCGCTCGATGGGAGGTTCAACATGCTCGACGAGCCGCGCATCCGGGAGCTCTTTGAGCGAACCTTCCGTTTCCTCTCCATGAGCGCCGTGCGCCCCATCGGTCCAGCGGCGAAGGAGGGCGCCTTCACTCAGGTTATGAACTACTTTCGTCAGAATCAGGACGAGATAAGGCGGGTGATCCAGACTGAGGTGGACGTGTCTGTAGAGAAGGACGATTACATCCTGGTTGGCAAGGTTGACCTCTTGCTGGGACGGGACGGGAAGCTGGAGCTGCTCGACTTCAAGACGTCCGCGCGCAACACGGATCCGGAGCTTCTCGCTACGTATGAGCACCAGCTTTGCACCTATGCTCACATTCTGGAACAACGATACGGGAAGCGGCCGGAAAGACTGATGCTGTACTGGACGGCCGAGCCCAACAAGCGCGATGCCTTGATGGAGTTCCCATATCGGCCGACGAAGGTGGCGGACGCTGCGCGGCGGTTCGATCTCGTCGTCAGGAAGATTCAGCAGTGCGATTTTCGAGTCGTCCACGTGCCCGAGCGTAAGGTCTGTAAGGATTGCGACCTGCGGCACTACTGTATTCACGACGGTTTGATATCAGGGGGCGCTGATCTGATCGGCCGGCGGGAGCTGGTTGTTGGTCGGAGAAAAGCCAGGTTGGATCGGAGGGCATAGATGGCAAAAATCGAGATCATCAAAACGGAACTCGTCTGGCCCGGCAAGTACAACGAAGACGGCACGCTCAAAGAGACGCCGCGGGTCAACCTGCCCTTCCAGGTCATCGAGCGCGTCAACGAGAGCCGTGCCACGCGCGAGGCGAGGAGGGGACGGACGCTGTCGCTTTTCGACGTGTACGAAGGCAAGGAGGGTGACACCTTCGAGGAGGGCTGGCGGAACAAGCTCATCTGGGGCGACAACCTGCTGGTGATGGGGTCGCTCTTAGAGAAGTTCGCGGGGAAGATCGATCTCATCTACATCGACCCGCCGTTTGCAACCGGGGCCGATTTCTCGTTCACAGCACCGATCGGGGAGGGCGACCAGGAGATCACTAAGGACCAGTCCATCATCGAGGAGAAGGCCTACCGTGATACGTGGGGGCACGGGCTCGACAGCTACCTCGAAATGCTACGAGCACGGCTCCTGTTAATGCGCGACCTCCTTTCCGAGACGGGCTCTATCTTCGTACATCTTGACTGGCACGTAAGCCATGTCGTGAAGCTTCTTCTTGACGAAGTCCTCGGCGCGTCGCGTTTCATGAATGAAATTACTTGGAAGCGATACGCTGCACACAGCCTATCCACTAAACGCTTTGATACCGTGAGTGACCGCCTGCTGTACTACTCGAAGAACCCGGATGAGTGTTTCTTTGAGCTCCAATACGAGGAGCTCTCGCCCGAAGAGTTAGAGCGGCGCTTTCCTCACGTTGAGCGGGAGACCGGCCGGCGGTTTCAACATGTAGCACTCGAACAAAGCTCAAATGCGAGCAGCAAAGGTGAGGAGAGGAATATCCAAGGCCGACGCGTTACCAGCAAGATAGGATGGCGTTGGACGCAGGAGACCTTCGACAGACGGTTAGCCGAGAATCCATACCTCATCTATTGGACCGCCGAGGGCCGACCGCGATACAAGATCTACGCTGACGAATATAAGGGCCGCCCTCTCGGAGATGTGTGGACGGATGTTCCTTATCTCTCTGCGGGCGACTCTGAGCGCCTCGGTTACGCTACCCAAAAACCGGAAGCTCTCCTGTCTAGAATAGTACAGGCTGCGTGCCCCAAGGGTGGCTTGGTCGCTGATCTGTTCTGTGGCTCCGGCACCACCCTCGCCGTTGCGGAGAAGCTGGGACGCCGTTGGATTGGATGCGACCTGGGCCGCTGGGCGATCCACGTCACCCGCAAGCGGCTACTCTCCATACCCCACTGCAGGCCTTTTGAGGTGCTTAACCTCGGCAAGTACGAGCGCCAGTACTGGCAGGGCGTGACGTTCGGCGACAAGAGCAGCAAGTCCGTGACCGAGCGGGGCCTCTACGAGTACCTCGCCTTCATCCTCAGGCTCTATCGAGCGCAGCCGGTGGCGGGGATGGCGCACTTGCACGGCAAAAAGGGCAAGGCCATGGTCCACATCGGTGCGGTGGACGCGCCGGTGACCATTGATGAGGTTACCCAGGCGCTTGACGAGTGTGCCAAACTCAAGCAGATAGAGCTGCATATCCTCGGCTGGGAGTGGGAGATGGGCCTTGCGGGCCCCAACAACGGCGTCCGGAGGGGTAGCCTCATGCACGAGATTGCGAGGCAGAAGGGGGTAAAGCTGGTGCTCCGGCAGATTCCACGTGAGGTCATGGAGTGGCAGGCCGCGGAGAAAAAAGACGTGCACTTCTTCGAACTGGCGTACTTCGATGTGGACATCATCACCCCGGACAAACTGACTGTTCAGGTCGAGCTGAAGGACTTCGCCACTCCCAACGCGGACCTCATTCCTGAAGATGTGCGCAGCAAGATCAAGAAGTGGTCGGACTACATCGACTACTGGGCGGTCGACTGGGACTTCCAGAACGACACCTTCGTGCAGGGATGGGTCGCGTATCGCACCCGCAAGGAGCGCAAACTTCCGCTCGCCTCCGACCCCCACACCTACGAGAAAGCAGGCACGTACCGCATCCTGGTCAAGGTGATTGACGTCTTCGGCAACGACACCACCCGGGCCTTCGACGTGGAGGTGAAGTAGCCATGGCCAAGGCTGTCATCGCCTACGACAAAGACCTTCCCGAGATCCCCGGCCGCCGACCGTGGGTAAAGCCGACCCAGCACCTGGTCAAGGACGAGAGCGCACACACTGGCTGGCGGGTGGCCGAGGGGCGCCGCCCGAGTCAGTTGCTTCTGGTGCCCACCATCCGCGAGCGAGTGGACGATTGGCGCGGGCGGGGCTACCCAGGAGCGTCCGCAGTCACGCAACGGCTCTTCGAGTACTGGTTCCAGGAGGACCACGAGGTGGCCGGGTTCCCCGTCCCCTTCCGGTACTACTTCTGCCAGCAGGAGGCGATCGAGACACTGGTGTGGCTGGTGGAGGTGACACGCGTGCACGACACGGAGACGCTGATCCGGTCGTACGCCCAGATCTATAGACGGGATCTGGCGACCGATAGCATCGTATTCCAGACCACCATGGACGGCCGGCGGCAGATCCGCCGCTACGTGCCGGAACTGGACAAGGAGGGCGTGCAGGACCTACCCCCCGCGGACCTCCGCCGCTTCGCCTTCAAAATGGCGACCGGTTCTGGGAAGACCTGGGTCATGGCGATGGCGATCGTCTGGTCGTACTTCCACAAGAAGAATGTGGTGGGTTCCGACTTGTCAACCAACTTCCTCATCGTCGCGCCTAACGTCATCGTCTACCAGCGGCTGGAGAAAGACTTCGCCAGCAACAATATCTTCAAGCAGCTCCCACTCGTTCCTCCGGAGTGGCGGCCGTTCGAGCCGAAGGTGATCTTGCGCGGCGAGGCCACCGAGCCGGACGCTTCCGGGAACCTCTTCCTTGCGAACATTCACCAGCTCTACGAGTCGCGCGACCAGAAGTGGACCCCGCAGAACGCGGTCGAGGCCCTGCTGGGCAGGAAGCCGGCGCAGGATCTGGCGGCCCCGGAGCAACGCTCGATGCTCGAGCGCGTGAAGTCACTCCGGGACCTCGTGGTGTTGAACGACGAGGCACATCACGTCCACGACCAAGATCTGGCCTGGAGCCAGTCGCTACTCGCCATCCACCGTGCCCTGCCGCAAGGGCTCTCCCTCTGGCTGGACTTCTCCGCCACCCCAAAGGACCAAAACGGGATGTACTTCCCCTGGACGGTCGTGGACTATCCGCTCGCCCAGGCAGTCGAAGATCGCATTGTCAAGGCACCGCTTATCGTCACCAAAGAGGACGATCCCAAGCATCCTTCTCAGGACCCAGACCGCGTGACCAAGGACAACGTCGTCGAGAAGTACGCCTACTGGCTCCGCGCCGCCGTCGAGCGGTGGAAGGAGCATTGGAAGGTCTATCAGAAGCTCGGCACGAAGCCCGTCCTCTTCATCATGGCGGAAAAGAACGTCTACGCAGACGCCATCGGTGAGTACCTCTGCAAGACCAAGGAGTTCGGCTTCAAGGAGTCGGAGGTGCTGGTCATCCACACCGACGAGAAGGGCGAGATCACCAAGAAGGACTTGGAGAAGGCTCGCAAGGTCGCACGCGACATCGACAAAGCTGACAGCAAGATCAAAGTGATCGTCAGCGTGATGATGCTGCGGGAGGGGTGGGACGTCCGGAACGTGTCGGTTGTCCTCGGACTCCGCCCCTTCACGGCCAAGGCGGAGATCCTACCGGAGCAGGTCATCGGCCGGGGGCTCCGCCTCATGGTGGGGATCAGCCCGGACCGCACTCAGACGCTCGAGGTGCTCGGCACGCGCAACCTGCTCCAGATCCTGCGCGATCAGCTTGAGGCCGAGGGCGTGGGCGTCGCCAGCACCAGGACCGACCCCCCGCTGCCCGTCATCATCGCTCCCGCCGAGGAGCGCCTTGCCTACGATATCGCTATCCCGCTCACCAAGCCGAGCCTGGCCCACGACATCCGCAAGCTCTCGGAGCTGAGAGTCGGTGAGCTTGACGCGATCTACGACCAGGAGGAGCTGTCCCAGCCATTCCGTGTCAGGCTCAAGCTTGAATTCGCTCCGACGGAGACGGAAGTCCACCAGGTCGAGATCGGTGCGGGGCAGCTTCCGGCAGCGCAGGAGCTCCTCGCCTCCATTACCAACAAACTCATCGATCGGGCGAAGCTCCCGAACCGCTTCGCCGAGCTGTACCCGGTGGTGAGGGAGTACGTCGCCACACGGTGCTTCGGCCACGCCGTTGACCTCGACGCCGAGCGCTTGCGCTCCCACATTGCACGGCCCGAGCTCCAGGAGGGAATTGCCAAGTACCTGGCCCGCAGGATCGCCAAGCTGACTGTCGAGCATCGGGCGATCGAGTTCGAGAGGCTCGACTTCCGGCTATCCGAGACGAAACCCTTCAGCTGGCGTCGGAACCTCCCTCCGCTCGAAGCCAAGAAAACGGTTTTCAACTACGTTGCGACGTACAATGATTTCGAGCGGCGCTTTGCCGAGTTTCTCGATAGGGCGTCTGACGTACTACGATTCTCATCCCTCGGAACCACGGAGCAGGGTGAGTCAGGCACGCAATTCCGGGTGGACTACCTCAAACCATCCGGTGCCATCGGCTTTTACTATCCGGACTGGGTCGTTGTGCAAGAGATTGACGGAGGTGAAGTCAACTGGATCATCGAGACAAAAGGGCGGGCTTGGGAAGACACGGCGGCCAAGGACGACGCCATGCGGATTTGGTGCGAGCGTATTAGCGTGGGGATAGGCGCCGTGTGGCGCTTCAAGCGGATCGACCAGTCGGATTTTGACAGGGCTAGACCATCGCGCTTAGCGGATCTCACCGATGCGTAAAATAAAAGACGTTGTGAATCCTCTGAACTGATAGGCCCGATGTAGGATCTCTGGTATCATCCCACGACGCAAGGTGGGCGGGTGGACGATCTGGTCTGGGCCTTGGGGCTGGAGGGAGTGAGCCGCAGTGAGGTCTCCCGCCTGTGTGCTGAGCTGGACGCCGCCCTGGAGCGCTTTCGATCCCGCCCCCTGGAGGGCACCTCTCCCTACGTGTGGCTGGATGCCAAGGCGGTGCGGGTACGCCAGGATGGCCGGGTGGTCTCCCTGGCCGTCGTGGTGGCTGTGGGGGTCCGAGAAGAGGGGCACCGTGAGGTCCTGGGCGTCGACGTGGGGGCGGGCGAGACGTACGAATTCTGGCTAGACTTTCTCCGAAGCCTCGTCCGCCGGGGCCTGCGCGGAGTCCACCTGGTCATCTCCGATGCTCATGAGGGACTCCGCCGGGCCCTCAGCGAGGTGCTCAGCGGGGCGAGCTGGCAGCGGAGCCGGGTCCATGTGATGCGAAATCTGCTCCACCGTCTCCCGCGGCACAGCCAGGCGTGGGGGGTGGGGC